>Ga0075154_10001185_pt1 | contig 19253 bp, 26 predicted proteins | sample JI71714BDNA_FD_70965 | JGI IMG/M metagenome (GOLD analysis project Ga0075154, IMG submission 70965) | Wastewater effluent complex algal communities from Wisconsin, to seasonally profile nutrient transformation and Carbon sequestration -... | ecosystem: Engineered > WWTP > Effluent > Algae...
GCGATGTACGGCTGTTGAAGGAAGTTACGAAGGGGCGGATTGGGATTAAAGCGGCCGGGGGCATTCGCACTCATGAACAAGCTCTAGATTTGATAATGGCTGGTGCGACTCGTTTGGGGACTTCTCGCGGCCCTGAACTAATCCGCCAGCGGGATAATTTGAACAAGAGAAATGAATAGTTAATGGTTAATTGTTATTGGTTAGATGATTAGAAATTACAAAGCAACTGGCATTAATCTCAAGAGTTCGCCCCTAGGAGAATCCGATCGCGTTTTGACAGTTTTAACGCGGGAGTTCGGCTTAATTAGAGCCGTAGCACCCGGTGTTCGCAAACAACGATCGACCATCGGCGGTAGAAGCGAATTATTTGTTGTCAACGAATTGCTCCTGGCCAAAGGTCGATCGCTCGACAAAATTACCCAAGCCGAAACTGTAGAGTCCCATCCGGGCTTGAGTCGCAACCTGGGAAAACTCGCATCCGCCCAATATTTGGCCGAATTGGCGATCGCCAGCGCCCTTTCCGATCAACCCCAAGAAGAACTATTTTGCTTGCTGAGCGAACACTTGAAGCGTTTGGAGCGTTTGTCCGATCGCACCGATACAGACTCCCTAGCCTTACTTGTCGCCCACCTGGATCAGGCAATTTTTCACCTGCTAGCCCTCGCCGGCGTTGCACCCCAAGTCCAAGTCTGCTGCGCCACCAGACGCCCCTTGATGCCAAATTTCACCGATCCGAAGTGGCAAATTGGATTTAGCATACCTTCGGGGGGAACCTTTAGCTTGTCCGAGTTAGCTAACTTAGAGACAGAAAGATTGGCAGCAACGGGTTCGGCTTACATTGGGGCTTCCCGTTCCCCTAAAACTTCTACCAGCAAACACTTGACAGATTTTTGCATTAATGCTATGGAACTAGACGCACTGCAACAGTTGGGTAGCCCAGAACTCAAAATAGGAGGGATTGGCGATGGCGGAGCTTGGGTATCAGTAGAAAATATTTTGCGGCAGTATGCCCAGTATCATTTAGGTTGTGCGATTCGATCGGGAAGTTCGATCGATGCTTATTTAGAAAGTTTTGAGTTTTGAGCAGAGGAAAAAGAGCGATCGGCACGCTCCGAACCCCAATCAGCGAGAAACCCGAACCAGCAAGTAATTGCAGGTAAAGTCCAAAGATTCTGAGAACATTGGATAATAAAAAAGTTACAAATTATTAAACTTGGCTGTTCCAGCCCTAATTTGAATTTCACATCCCGCCGAATCTCGATCGTCAAGAGCGATTTTGCCCCAAACCCCATGATGCGACTTTCCGATTCTGATTTGACAAGATCTGTTTTAAGCGTGACTCATCACCAGATGGAAGAACGAGAAAATTTGCCCAACTTCGACTCTCATCCAGTTTCCGATGTATGGAGCAAGGCCCAAGACTCAGAAATGGATAAATATCCCACCACTCCCGAACCAAACAGGGGAAATGGCCGCGTCAAGCAACCGGAACAAAAATTCCCCCAGCAAACCACCCCCGAATCAGCCCCCACCAACTCAGCAGCAATTGTCGAAAATCCCGAACCAGAAACAGGATTTCTGCCAATTCTGAAAAACCGTAATTTTTTAGCATTGTGGAGCGGCCAAATTTTCTCCCAGCTAGCAGATAAAGTGTATCTGGTACTGACCATCGCCCTGGTAGCCAGCAACTTCCAAGCAGCGGATCAAACCATCAGCAGGTGGGTGTCCGCAATCATGATTGCCTTTACAATTCCCGCAGTGCTGTTCGGAGCCGCCGCCGGTGTCTATGTTGATAGATGGCCAAAAAAAGCAGTGCTCGTAGCCACAAACCTGCTGCGGGGAAGTTTAGTTTTAAGCCTGCCCATAGTGCTGTGGCTCTCTAAAGGCATAGAAATAGGTCAATTACCCCTCGGATTCTGTTTGCTGCTGCTGGTGACATTCCTAGTTTCCACCCTAACTCAATTTTTTGCCCCAGCAGAACAGTCAGCCATTCCTCTGATGGTAGAACGTCGCCACTTGCTCACCGCCAACTCCCTCTACACTACAACCATGATGGGTTCGGTGATTATTGGTTTTGCAGTGGGAGAACCCCTACTAGCTTTAGCCGATACTCTCTTTACTAACCTTGGTGGCGGCATCGGCATTGGCAAAGAATTAATAGTAGGAGGAAGTTACGCAGTCGCCGGAGTCTTGTTGCTTTCCCTGAAAACTGGCGAAAAAACCGAGGTGGAACACGAACCGCCACATCCCCTAGCTGACTTGAAAGATGGGCTACGTTACATAAACGATCAACCAAAAGTCCGTAATGCTTTAATCCAACTAATTATTCTGTTTTCGATTTTTGCAGCCTTAGCAGTTTTAGCAGTGCGGTTGGCCGAAATACTTCCAGGTATGAGGGCTTCTCAATTTGGCTTTTTGCTGGCGGCGGTGGGTGTGGGTATGGCAGCAGGAGCCACAACAGTTGGTTATCTTGGTAACAAATTTTCTCACTCCCAATTCAGTTTAATTGGCTCCATCGGCATGGCAGTTGCTCTGATTGGTCTGTCTCTATTTACACACAATTTGTGGATATCCGTACTATTCATTACCCTGTTGGGTGTATTTGCGGCGATCGTCGGAGTGCCAATGCAGACTACAATTCAAGCAGAAACTCCAGAAGAAATGCGGGGAAAAGTTTTCGGGCTGCAAAATAATGCCACTAATATCGCCTTGAGTTTACCCTTGGCCTTGGCAGGAGTTGCTGAAACATTTCTGGGTTTGCCAAAAGTATTTTTGGCTTTGGCTGGGTTAGCGATCGCAGGTGGTGTCTTAACCTGGTATATTTCCCGTAATACCACAGTCGATCGACTCCCATAAAATAACAAACTCAAATTTACTTGAATGCACATTGCTTGGCTGGGAAAAAAATCACCTTTTTGCGGTAACGTCACTTATTCTAGGGAAGTCACCAACGCACTTTTAGACCGGGGCTACCAAGTCAGTTTTCTGCACTTTGCCCAAGAAGCAGAACTAGAAAGGAATAAGGCAGCGTGGAGTATGGCTAATGGGAAATGGGGGGCAGAAATTGCTCCCACCTCATTTGCTGCATCGCTCCCACCCGTGAGTTGCAACGAAGTCTCCTTACCCTGTCTTTACAAGTCGCAAATTTATACAATTCCCACTTTCAAATCCAGTAAAGTGCTGATGAAATCTCTGCGGCGGCTGCAACCGGATGTCGTTCACGCTTCGCTCACCCTTTCGCCTCTAGACTTTTTGCTACCAGAAATCTGCCAAGAATTGAATATACCCCTGGTAGCAACTTTTCACCCGCCCTTCGATCGCAAATTGCGGAATTTGACATCGGGAACCCAACACCTGATGTATCAACTGTACGCTCCGTTTTTAGCTCACTACGACTCCACGATCGTATTTTCTCAGATTCAGCGGGATATATTGGTGAAGTTGGGAGTACCCGAAGAGCGGGTGGCTGTGATTCCCAACGGAGTAGACGCAGTTAAGTATTCTCCAGGGCCTTCTGGGTTGAAGTCGGAACTAAAGGCCGATCGCATTTTTGTCTATCAAGGCCGCATTGCCCCAGAGAAAAATGTCGAGTCCCTGCTAAAGGCCTGGAAACAATGTAATTTTGGTCCTGGAAACCTATTGGCGATCGTCGGCGACGGGCCCCTAGCCGCCTCGCTGCAACTATTCTACGGCGAAGATGAGGGCATTGTCTGGCTCGGATTTGTCGCCGACGAGGAACGGCGGATCGAAATTCTGCGGGGTGCAGATGTGTTTATTTTGCCTTCTTTGGTAGAGGGATTGTCGCTGTCACTGCTGGAAGCGATGGCCTGTGGCTTAGCCTGTTTGGCCACCGATGCCGGCGCTGACGGCGAAGCCTTGGAGGAAGGGGCTGGGATAGTTTTAAATACTCAGCGGGTGCGGAGTCAGTTGCAAACCTTGCTACCGTTGTTTTGCGATCACCCGGAAATGTCACAGATGCTTGGCCAAAAAGCTCGCCAACGGGCGATCGATCGGTATACTCTCAGTCAGAATATTACTGAGTTGGAAAAGCTCTATGCACAGGTTTTGCAAGGCCAGCGCCTACCAGTTCGGGGCTTAGCCTAACAGATATAACTCGTCCCCTGGCTCTGGCCTGGGGATGCAGATGCGGAGGCTCTGCCTCTATATAAGATCGCCCTGATGGATGGCGATCGCACCCTTATTGGAGTTTAGACTAAGCACAAATTGACTCAGCATGAGCTGAGTGGAAAGAATGGTTAATCAGCGAGAGGTTCTCAAGGTTAACTTACGAATTTTGTTGATTTTTGGAACCGACCTTTGCCCTTTTTTACCACAGGATAGCGACATCTTTGAGTACGACTGGCATTTATATTATGGTTGAGTCTGATAGCTTGTCGCCAGCGACCATTGCCGTTCTTGAGAACTGTGAGCTAGTCTCACAGCGATCGCACTTTTTGACCTGCTTAGTCTAAACTCCAATTGAATTGATAGTTTTCATCTCACTTTTCGACAGCCGTTGTTCAATCAAACCCAACCCAAAATCAGCAGCTAGCGCCATCAAAGCCGCCGGAATTGCCCCTGCAAAAAGTAACTGATTATTCACTGTCGCCACACCCCGAAAAATAAACACTCCCAAACCGCCGGCACCGATCGCAGCCGCAATTGTAGCGAGCCCGATCGCAATTACCGCAGCAACTCGCACCCCCGCCAAAATCACCCCCATTGACAACGGAATTTCGACTTGAAATAACAGTTGCCAATCCGTCATACCCATGCCTTTCCCAGCTTCCCGAATCGCAGGATCGACACCAATAATACCAGTATAAGTATTGCGGATAATCGGCAACAAAGAATACAGAGTCAGCGCAATGATTGCTGTGCGATCGCCTATGCCGCCTATAATGGGTACTGGAATTAGCAAGCCAAATAATGCTAAACTGGGAATAGTTTGCATGATATTGGCAAAACCCAAAATAGTCTTTTTTAACTGCGGTTTTCTACTGATTAAAATACCGAGGGGAATACCCAAAGCAATCGCGACCCCAATGGCAATTGTTACTAAATATAAGTGTTCCAGAGCACGATGAATAATTTCTGAGCCATAACGATTTATAAATTGTATCATTGGTATTTGGTAATTGGAATTGTGTAGGGACACGGCAATGCCCATAGGTGTCAACTTAAGGTAGAACCAATAGTCCGGCAGGGGTTGAAACCCCTGCCTCAAAGCGCAAGTCCTCTCAAAGAGGACTGAAGAACTCTTTAGTCCTCTTTGAGAGGACTGTCTTCTATTAGACAGGGGTTTCAACCCCTGTCGGACTCGCGGGATGACCAATGAACTTGGCGGGCTGACAGCTTAAGTTGACACGCTTTGGGCTCTTGGAGTGTCCTAATCGACGATCTTTGCCGGACACGGCACTGCCGTGTCCCTACAGCCGTTATTATTAATTATCCAGTTCCAGGTAATTGCAAACATTCCAAAAAGGCGATCGCCTCTGGTTGCTGAGATTTCATAAAATCATCAGGAGAAGCCAACTCAACCAACTGTCCATTTTGCATCAAACCAATTCTAGAAGCTAACAAAAAAGCTTCTTGAATACTATGAGTCACGAAAATCACAGTTTTGCCCAGTTGCTGCTGCAATTTATAGAATTCCCGCTGCAATTCCAGGCGAGTAATCGGGTCTAAAGCACCAAACGGTTCATCCATTAATAGCACGGGAGGGTCCGCCGCTAGCGCCCTAGCAACCCCCACTCGCTGTCGCTGTCCGCCGGATAATTGGCTGGGATAGCGTTTGGCGAAGTGCTGGGGGTCGAGGTTGACTAATTCTAGCAGTTGGTGGACGCGAGATTGAATGCGATCGCCCTCCCAGCCTTCTAATTTTGGCACTAAACCGATATTTTGCTCCACTGTAAAATGAGGAAACAAACCGATTTCTTGAATGACGTAGCCAATTTTTCGCCGCAGTTGAATGGAGTTCCACTGAGTTGTCGGTTTTCCCATGACAGTAATTTCGCCACTGCTTGGTGTCAGCAGATTGTTAATCAATTTCATGGTAGTAGTTTTACCGCTACCACTGCGTCCCAGCAAGACCAAAACTTCTCCTTGCAGCACTTTGAAATTGAGGTTTTCTACTAAATTGCGGCGGTTGAGGCGATAGGTGACATCGAAGCATTGGACAGCAACTTCATTCTGGGAAGGCATGGGTAATTTCAGTGATATTGGTTTGTACAATCAGTTAATAACAGGGTTTACGCCCTGTTCTACAAAGAGTTAATTGGGTGCATCTGTGTTTGGCAAATATATTCGTAGGGGCGAAGCATGACCGCTGTAAATCTCTCGTTATTACTAATAAATTGTCTGCGGTCATGCTTCGCCTATGCAGAATCGGGATGCTCCCAGTTAATTTGATTGTGGGTGGCAGAAACCTGGTTTTTTACGAAAATACACAGGTTGAAGCCCGAAGATTAGGTAAAAACCCGGTTTCTTCGATCGAAGTGCGTAAGTCTTAATCTAAAATCTAAAATTTAACGATTGCTGTTGCCATTCTAATAATAATGCTCGACATTGGAGACAAGTTAAATATTTTAGTAAATCCCTAATTCCTGCTGGTGTGATTGAATATGCAGCACCGATATTTGCGGAGTTTACTGTTGCTTGAGGGTGCAATTCTGCTACAAAACCGTAGAGTTTTTGATTGGAGAATGAACTGTTAATTGCCCATCCCATGGCATTAATTGGTTGTAGCTTGGCGATCGCACTTTCTGACACTCCTAATTCCCTCTTGATTATAGCTGGAACTGCGTCTGCTGCTGTTACTCCAGCAGGTACGCGACCACCGGGAAAATCCAGGGTTGCTTCTCCCACACCGGGGCGATACATTGGTACTGGAAACAGCAATGTGTCATTTTGAACTGTCAAAATTACCACTGAATCTGCCCTTTCTACCCGCCAATATTCGAGGGTTTTCCCTTCGGATGTTTCCAGATGTTCGCCGATTAGTTTTACCCAATCGGAGTTGATTTCTATAAACCGGTCTAGGGTTTTCCAGTGGGGTTTGGTCTCTGAATTCATGTTGTAATTTTTGGTCAGAAGATTAGAGGTTTTTGTGATGGTAATCGATTCTTGGCGATCGTACCAAAGCCACAGGATTTTTGCAGCTTCGAGCCGATTTTTACTCCAGACTGTTAAGTTTTACTACAAAAAAGCACAATTTACGAGAGAAATCTGTATCATAAAATACATATAAGTAGGTTCTGCGCTGTCGTTTTGCTCTGTGGCAAGCCCTAGTGCAGACTCTTCCCTCGACAGGAGGTTTGAGATGAAACTAGAAACCGATATTTGTACTGGGCTACCTCAATCAACCCAAGCAAGGGTCGCGAGTGGGCGGGAGTGGGAAAAATTTGGTTCGCGCCCCTCAACACCACCACCCAAATTTGCCGCTTCTACCTGGGTGAGATTATTCAATCCGCCAACAGCATTCAGTTTTGACGAAGCATGGCTTTTGTGTGAGTGTTCCGAACAAAAATGGCTGGCTTGGATTCCTGATTATGGCGAAATTTTGCTCAGTACCAATGAATTTTGCGCTACTTGATGATGAGGTACTGGTGCCGATTTCAACCGCCTGCTCGCTATTTATTTAAGGAAATTTAGCAAACAAAAAGAGCCATAGCTTTTCTACTGCTCTTTTTGTTTAAAAATGCCCTTGATTTGTAGTTGCTAAGTAGCAGAGTCTACTAGCTTATTTGCAAACAGCACGGTTATTTGCGTTTCTGACAATCGTGCCTACTTTGCCGTTAATTTGAACTGGGTTTTTGGTACTGGCTCGGATCAATCGAGGCTGCTTGCGAAGACATTCTTTCACTGCTTCTGACCAGGTGTTGAGAGCCGAAGTATATTCTGAGCGAGTCGCTGGAGCGCGAAACTGATCGGTAATTAAATAATCGGTGGTGATGCTAGTATCCGTAGCAACATTGGTAATAATTGGAAAATCAAAGGCTTTGGGCAAGCTTCTGTCAGGGATTGCGCCCGGTAGCATTTGATATTTCATCGGGCCAGCTTTGTAGTCAAAACCTGCTTTAGGGCTGGTTTGAGCGAAGCTGGGCATCGGCAAGCTGGCTACCAAAACGGTGCAGCAAGTCCAAAATAATTTCGATTTCATTAGATTCATCTCCTCAACTTTATAGGAACACTAACTAGGTGGACTCCACAAACCTAAGTTTCTCATTAAAAACAAGCTGTTAATCATGAGTTTTTGGTGTTAGTTTCAGCCGCCTAATTGATTACCACACATCCCCAAAAATTTTCCAACTGCCTTCCCAGACCAACTGTAAAATGGTTTCAGTTCAGTTAAATTTTTACTGGTCTGAATTTTTGACAGGTTGGGGAACTGGGTTGGAGCATAATTATTGATTTTTGAGCGATGCCTGTGGGAACTTTATCAAATTTTGTCTCAGATATCAAGCTTTGGGATGAGGAGATGGCGAGATGGTGAGATGGCGAGATGGTGTGGATGTCAAGAAAATCTTTGCTCTTGCTGTTTCCTTCTCGATCGAATTGTCGTTTTACCATTTTCAGGGGAGAATGGGTGGAGAAGGGGCTTGATTGAATATTGGTGATTTTAGTGGAAGATAGCAAGATTATAGACTTATCAGAAGTTATGAGTGTTCCCGCGGCTCCTGCGGGTTACAAATCGGGGTTTGTGGCGATTGTCGGGCGCCCGAATGTGGGGAAGTCAACCCTGATGAATCTGTTGGTGGGGCAGAAAATTGCGATTACTTCGCCGGTTTCTCAGACGACTCGCAATCGACTGCGGGGTATTTTGACTACGGATGAGGCACAAATAATTTTTGTGGATACTCCGGGAATTCACAAGCCTCATCACCAATTGGGTAAGGTTTTGGTCCAAAATGCTCGAACGGCGATTCGATCGGTCGATTTAGTGCTATTTGTGGTGGATGGCTCGGTGGAGTCTGGTGGGGGCGATCGATATATTGTGGAAATCCTCAGCAATACGGAAGTGCCGGTGATTTTGGGGCTCAATAAGTTGGACGAACAGCCTCCTGATTCCGTGTTAATCGATCGCACTTACGAGCAAATTGTCAATCCTCAGTGGCCTGTGGTCAAGTTTTCGGCTCTAACTGGCGAGGGTGTTGAGTCGCTGCAAAAATTGTTAGTCGAACATTTGGACGTTGGGCCTTATTATTATCCGCCGGATTTGGTGACTGACCAGCCGGAACGCTTTATCATGGGTGAGTTGATTCGCGAACAGATTTTGTTGCAAACGCGGGAGGAAGTGCCACATTCTGTAGCCATCGCGATCGAAGTTGTGGAAGAAGAACCGAAAATTACTCGCATTCTCGCTTCAATTCACGTTGAACGGGACTCCCAAAAAGGGATTTTAATCGGTAAGAGCGGCACTATGCTAAAGGCGATCGGCAGTGCGGCCCGCGAACAGATTCAAAAGTTAATCGAGGGTAAAGTATATTTGGAGCTATTTGTCAAGGTGCAACCGAAATGGCGGCAGTCTCGGACTCGTTTGGCGGAATTGGGCTATCGGGTGGAAGACTGAGATTCTTGATTCATAGATCTGAAGTGGATAAGATTGTGGCGACTTATCGCGATACAATTCAAAAAAGGCTTGCTGCAAAAAATGTTTGTCTAGTGCCTGTAATTGCTGCTGTTGATCGTTAACTAAAGCCAAACACTTGCTTAATCGCCCAATCAACCCTAGCCAAATCCTCCCCACTCAACTCCCCACGTACTCTTACCAGCCGTTGGCGATGGTCGATCGGACGAGTCTGTAAACAATCCGCGATCGATCGTTTCGCCAGTCTATTCATCGCCGATGGCTCCAAATCAATATTCGTCGAGATACGCGCCTTTTTCTCATTCCATTCCGTAATCGGCACAACCTGAATCACAGGCACACGGGCATTGTAAACATCATTCGTCACAATGATACAAGGTCGAACCTTTCCCGTTTCAGAACCTCTCGTCGGTTCCAAATTAACATCAATAATCTGCCCGCGCCGCAAACTATTCATTCTGGCCAACCCGCGATCGCGTTATTCGTCAAAGCCTGCAAATCGGCATCCTCCCCATAAACTTCCGTATATAAATCCGCCGACATCTCCAACGAATCTAACTCCTGCTGCAACTTCCCCAGCGCCACCCGAATCAATTCATCCTGATTCTGAAAACCATACTGCCGCGATCGTTGGACAAATGCCCACAACGACTCATCCAAATTAAACTGCGCTTGCACCATAAAACAGCTCTCCCAAACACAATAATTCCTAGTTTAGCACCCTGCACAATCCACTTGTTGCCATCTCTGAGAAGTCCCGTACTGAGGGCATAAAATTTCTGTCAATTGTGACGATCTATCAACAAATCAATTTAACCAAACAATTCAAAAAAGACTTGCTGCAAAAAATGTTTGTGTGAGACTAAAATAGGGAATAGAAATAAGCTCCATTACCCATTACCTACTACCCATTACCTAAAAAAATGGTCGCTGCAAAAAAAAACTTTCCCCAACTTACCCCAGAAGACTACTTTGCTTGGGAAGAAAAGCAGCTAGAAAAGCATGAGTATATCGACGGTCAAGTCTACGCCATGAGCGGTGGCAGCGTAAACCATAGCCGCATTGCCGTCAGACTCACAACTCTCTTCTCCAATCATCTAGAAAACAGCAGTTGCGAAACCGGAAACTCCGATCTGAGAGTCAACATCGCCGGAACCAAAAACTACACCCATCCTGATGTCAGCGTCACCTGCGACGATCGCGATAAAACCACAACTCAATACATTACCTACCCCTGCTTAATCGTTGAAGTTCTCTCTCCCAGCACTGAGGCATACGATCGCGGTAGCAAATTTAGAATGTACCGCCACAACCCTGTCTTACAAGATTACCTATTGGTTAGTTCCACCAGTATCGAAATGGATTTGTATCATAAAAAAGATACAGGTGAATGGCTCATCATTAACTACAAAGAAGATGATACCATAGAACTAAAAAGCATCAATCTCAGTTTTGCGATCGAACAAGTCTATCGCAACCTCGACCTCACCCCAGAAACAACAGCTTAAAATTGATAGAGCAATCCTAAATCATTCATACAGATATGTAGGGGCGGTGCCAAGAGTGCCCGCCCTCCGAGGGATTGGGCAACCACGGGGCAAGCGAGCCCCTACAAGAATTATGCAAATGATTTAGGATCGCTATAGAGCAATTAAATTAGGAGATTGTTATGATTGCAGCTAAAGAGCAGGAGCGGTACTTTACGCCTGAAGAGTATTTTGCTTGGGAGGAGCAACAATTAGAAAAGCACGAGCTAATTGATGGTAGCGTATATGCGATGACTGGCGGGACTAGAAATCACAGTGATATCGCGGGAAACTTTTTACTGAGAATCAAGCCCCACCTGCGGGGTAGTGGTTGTAAAACATACAATTCTGACTGCCGCGTAAATATCCTCAATACTAGCAACTATACCTATCCCGATCTGAGTGTCACTTGCGATCGGCGAGATAATTCTAGCCCTCAATATATTACCTATCCCTGCTTAATCGTTGAGGTTTTATCGGATAGTACCGAGGCTTACGATCGCGGCAAGAAGTTTGACAAATATCGCCGCAATCCGAATTTAATTGATTATGTGTTGGTGAGTTCTGATGAAATGGCGATCGATATGTATCATAAAAATGACGCGGGGGATTGGTTGATTCTGAGCTATCGAGCGGGCGATCGCGTCGAGCTTAAAAGTATTGGATTGAGTTTGGCGATCGAGCAATTCTATGAAGAAATTGTTTTTGAGCAGCAATCTTGAATTTATTATTAAGAGGGCGACATAATAATATTGATGTAGAGTTCTAAGAAAATTGAATATCAATATCGAACTGGCTTCCCCACAGGATTTCTTACCCACAATTCCGGGGTGGCGCGACAGGAGTATCTTCATTGGCAAATACGGTGAAATCTCGTTTTATCACTATGACTTTATAGCCCAAGCACTCTCCAAAATATCCAGGGGATTCGATCGGGACATTAAAGATGTTCAAGCCATGTACGAACAGAAATTATTTTCCTTAGAAGAACTGCGTAATAGTTTTGAGAGTATTGCACCCGAATTAATCCGATTTCCCTCTCTTAATCCTGATGCGCTCAGAAGCAGAGTTGAGAACTTCATCAAACGTTTTGAAAGTAACATAGAGGATGGACAGTTATGAGCTTGAATGAGTTACCGGGAGCAGAGCTAATTCTACCTGGACTGGACGATCTTCATCATGGTAAAACTAATACAGTTGGGTCATTGTTAGTCGCGATCGCGGCAACGCGCCTAGCTGAAGCGGGCTTAGATGTTCCTCTCGATCGTCTGGCCGCAGAGCCAGAACTGACTCTTTATGCCCGCCTTCAAGATGAACGAGATGATGCTTATCCCTACTACAATGCTTTGCTGAATCGCTTGAATAGCTTTTGCAATGCACTTGAACTTCGTTATATGTGAGAATATGCGATCGATCGGCAGGAACAAAAGGATTTAATTAAAAAAAAGATGTCGATCGCTGCCGGTGGGCGATCGCTTATAATTGGATGAAAGCGCGATCGATAAGACTCACCCCAAAAATACCTATGAAAACCACGATCGAAATCGATAACTCCCTCATCACTAATGCGCTCCAGGCGACTGGACTCACAGCACAAGAAGAAGTTGTCGAACTGGCTCTGAACCTCTTGATCCAAATGAAAAACCAACAGAACCTCCGGGCGCTACGGGGTAAACTCGCCTGGGACGGCGACCTCGATCGCATGAGAACGGATACGGAACAATAGTAAGCCCATGATTATTGTTGATTCCAGCGTCTGGATTGACTACTTTTTTTAAATTAGGAGATTGTTATGATTGCAGCTAGAGAGCAGGAGCGATACTTTACGCCTGAAGAGTATTTTGCTTGGGAGGAGCAACAATTAGAAAGGCATGAGCTAATCGATGGTCGCGTATATGCGATGAGTGGGGGCACGCAAAATCATAGTGCGATTAAATTAAATATCGGGAGTTCGATCTCAGCACATTTGCGGGGCAATAAGTGCCGTGTTTTTAATTCAGATTTAAAGGTTAACATTCTCAATACTCCTAACTATACTTATCCCGATTTAAGCGTGACTTGTGATGACCGCGATCGAGAGAATGTTTTTTATATTACCTATCCCTGTTTGATTGTCGAGGTTTTATCCGATAGCACCGAGGCTTATGACAGAGGCAAGAAGTTTGAAAAATATCGCCGCAACCCAAATTTGGTCGATTATGTTTTAGTGAGTTCTGATGAAATCGCGATCGATATGTATCACAGAAATGATGCGGGGGATTGGTTGATTCTGAGCTATCGAGCGGGCGATCGCGTCGAGCTTAGAAGTATTGGGTTGAGTTTGGCGATCGAGCAATTCTATGAAGAAATTGTTTTCGAGCAGAAATCTTGAATTTATAAATGGATTTATGAGGATACATTCTATGTAGCTTCACAGAAAAATGATATTACCGAGTGTTTCTTATGAACTACCGAAACCACATCACGATCGAAGCAAATAAACGCGGTGGTAAGCCTTGTGTACGCGGCTTGCGAATTACGGTTTATGAAGTGCTTGAGTACCTGGCTTCCGAGATGACTGAAGCAGAAATTCTAGACGATTTTCCCGATTTGACACGAGAAGATTTAAAAGCTTGTATAGCTTATGCTGCTGACCGTGAGCGTCGGTTTATGACCGCGACCTTATCGGCATGAAATTACTTTTTGATGAAAACTTGTCGCCCAAGTTGCCGAATCGTTTGAGCGATATTTTCCCAAATTCGCTTCACGTCCTTTGATGTGGGCATGAAAGCAACGATCGACCCAATAGTTTGGGATTATGCAAAAGACAATGATTTGATGATTGTCTCGAAAGACGCGGATATGCACGATCTGAGTTTGGTATTTGGGAATCCACCGAAAGTTATTTGGCTTCGGCTTGGAAACTGTTCGACATCACAAGTTGAAAATTTGCTGCGTCGGGATTTTAAGGCGATCGAATTATTTTATGAAGACGAGACTTTATCGCTGCTTGCTTTATCATAATGCACCGATCGCCGAGGGTGTGCGATCGACTCTCATCTCAAATCTAATATAGATAAATTTTTTCAGTGCGACGGCTGAAGTGTTTGAATCGAATCGTGCGGCGAACTCGATCGAGGAAAGAAGATTTCGATGGGGAGTAATAACGGGTTGACATACATCATTAAGCTGCGGTATTATTCGACTATATTCAGTATTGTACCGCAACTGCGATACGATTATAAGATTTATCGGTAGCAAGTTAACCTGTCGGCAAAAATTACATTTTTCCGCGCGAGTGCTTCGATAAATCTTATCGTTCCAGCCGACCGTATTAAGATCCAGGGGTTTGCTCGAAAGAACATCTACGAAGGCTGAACTCCATCCTTCTGTCGATGCACACAACTTGTACAGGACTTGATATCTCCTTGTATAATTCTAGCACTGCTACTCAGCCTGAGAATTGGGTAACTTGTTTTCGTATTTTCAGAATATAGGTTTGGAGCGGTTGACAGACACTATGAGATTATCATTTCTCAAGATTCACAAATCAATAACTTCTTTTCCAGATACAGAACTACCCAATTTTGTGGTTCTCACAGGGGTAAATGGTGCAGGAAAAAGTCATCTGCTGGAAGCAATTGAAAATGGCTCAATGCAAATTGACGATATAGTAGTAAATAATCAGACACGTCCTATTCGTCGCTTCGATTGGATGAATCTCATTCCACAAGATACAGGCGCATTTGCGCCTTATCAAATCACTCAAGAAAGATATGGATTTTGGAATGAATTTTCTCAACACATAAAAGAATTCCGTCCCCAGATTTCTCAAGCTCTTCATCAATTGAATCGAGTTGATTTAGACAAGCTTAAGACTCGCGAAATAATAGATCTCACACCAGAAAAATTAATTGCAGCAGGTAGCACTAGGGAGCAGGCAAATCAGCTTGTTGAGGCGATTCAGAATGCTGCTTCTACTGCAACTCAAAATGTAACTACTAGATTCATACAAATTGATCCAATCAATAGACAACGATTAGTAAGTCTCTTTCAGAGTAATACCAGTATCCCCTTAATTGCTTTGGAGGAAGATGACTTTTATCATTACTTTCCCAGAAGTTGGCAACCTGTTGACATGTTTCAGCAGTCATTTGGCAGACTATTCGCAGACTATCAACGCCACTGGCTCAACAATCGCCTTAGAGCCGTGGCAAATTCTGAAGGTGAATCCGTTAGCTTCTTAACTGATGAGGAATTCTTGGACAAGTATGGAGAGCCACCTTGGAAATTTGTAAATAGTGTTCTTGAAACGGCAAATCTCGATTTTAGAATTAACCAACCACCGAAATATGAAGATAGACCTTACGAGCCGATTCTCACGGATAGAATAAGGAACTCACAAGTAAAGTTCAATGATCTGTCTTCAGGTGAAAGAGTTTTGATGTCTTTTGCGTTGTGTCTCTACTATGCAGGCGATCGTCGTCAAATGGTAGATTATCCAAAAATTTTATTGTTCGATGAAATTGATGCTCCTTTGCACCCCTCAATGACTCAATCTCTTCTACGAACCATTCAAGATGTGTTGGTAAATCGCCACGGAATTAAAGTGGTTATGACCACACATTCACCTTCAACAGTAGCTCTATCACCAGAAGAATCTCTGTATGCGATGTATAAAACAGATCAAAAGCGGATACAAAAGAGTACAAAAGATAAAGCCCTATCTATACTGACTACTGGAGTTCCAACCTTAAGTATAGATTATGAAAATCGCCGTCAAGTATTTGTTGAGAGCCATTATGATGTTCAGTTTTATGAAAGATTATACGAAAAGCTAACGGAGCATTTGATTCCTGAAGTATCACTCAACTTCATCGCATCTGGAGTTAGAGGGAACGGTAATTGTGACCAAGTAAAAGAGGTTGTTAATCAACTAGTTAAGGGAGGTAGCAGAACAGTTTATGGAATCATCGACTGGGATTTAACTAATTCTGGTAACGAGCGCATAAAAGTTCTTGGGAGGGAAAACCGTTACAGTATTGAAAATTATATTCTTGATCCAGTTCTTATAGCAGCTTTACTTTTGCGAGAAAAGTGGATAGAACGAAGTGAAATTGGGCTTAGTGAGTGTGAAACCTATATTAATTTTGCCACTTTCGATAGCACTCGGCTTCAGGATATCGCTGATTTCGTAGTAAATAAGGTACAGCTTCACATATCGCCAGCAGTGGGAAACGACAAGCTGCTATGCCAATACCTTGGTGGACAAACCATAAACTTACCAAAATGGTTTCTTCATAGACAAGGACATGATTTAGAGACGACTCTGAAAGATGTCTTTCATAAGTTGAAGCGGTTTACAAAAGAACCTGACTTAAAATGGGAGATCATCACAAAGGTAATTGATGATGTGCCTTCCCTTATTCCATGCGATTTTTTACACTTGCTGAAAGATATTCAAGGCATTAATATAGGTTAATGGTCATGCAAAATCTACGCTTTAGCTACATTCAAGCAAAATCGGCAGAACAACGCTGTTGCAGCGGACTGCCAAAGGTCGTTGGTGTGTTTGCAAAGGTTATTTTCAGCCACTGAACAGCAACGTTATCTCGTAAACGCTGCCTGACTTTGGAGATGATTCGGAAGCTCGATTTGGTAGAATAAACAAATGCTAGCGATCGCTCCCATGCGACAAGCCATCATCTCCAACTTTTTCACCTAACCTCAGACGAGGAGAGTCTCAAATGCCATTGACTGAACTTATGTCACAGGTGCAGGAGCTTTCAAAAATTGACAAGCTGCGGTTGATGCAGTTTCTGGCAACAGAACTGGTCAAAGAAGAAGATGCAACAAACTTTTTTGTTGCCGATCGAGAGTATCCGGTCTGGTCGCCTTACAATTGCTCTGAGGCTGCCAATGTTTTAATGAATCTTCTGGCAACAAAACAACAAGAACAGAAGGGACAGGCTTTTTATCAGGAGATTACTGAGAGCTTGTAACTGAGCTAAACTGGTATGAATAACTAAATCAATTCTAAATAATTGGGTAGATAGAAATTGGCTGATAACATCTTAGAGCAGGTACGAGAAGCGGCAAGTAAGCGCTTATTGTTTCTACCTCATACGATCCGGCAAATGTCCCGCCCAGATCGAATGATTGCAACTACTGAGGTTGAAGCGGTGGTTAGGACAGGCGAAGCGATCGAAGATTACCCAGAGGATGCAAGGGGGCATAGTTGTCTCATGTTAGGGCTTGGGCGAGATGACCGAGCAATTCATGTGGTGTGTGCCCCGAAAGACGAATATTTAGCTATCATTACGGCATATCTGCCCGATCCCAGCCAATGGACACCGGATTTTAGAGGGAGACTGTAAGAATGGAATGCTTGTGCTGTAGAAATAAAATGCGACGCGGAACCGCCCCATTCACGATCGATCGAAATGGTTATCGTGTGTCATGGGACAACATTCCAGCGTGGGTTTGCGATCAATGTGGCGAGGTTTTATTTGAAGCCCGCGAAGTTGATTTGATCCAGGAAGCATTAGTCGGTTTAGATCGAGAGACTGCGACGTTAGTTGGTCAGTTATCGTAGTAGCTATATAACAATCGCGCTGCACTGGAACGTTCTAATATGGTCGGTTAATGGCAAAGGTTATCTACCTCCGGCGATCGCGAACGTTATCTCGCAAACGCTGTCTGACTTTGGAGATGGTTCGGAAGCTCGATCGCGAGTTTGACAAATCAGAAAATTGGTAGAATCAATAGAGATGCTCGATCGCGCACCATGCAACAAGCTAGTAGATCCAATCTTTTCACAGCGATCGACTCAATACATCCAGTTCGTTTAATATTAAAGTCCGATCGATTACTCTGAGAGATTTTAATATGTGGCTATTTGGCAAGCAGGAGGCGGCTGACCCGCACGACCCCGAGGAAGCGCTACAACATCGCATCGTCCGGCTTGACGGCGAAATCACCGAAACTACGGCCCAGGTCGCCATCGCCCAGTTGCTGTTCCTCCAGCACCAGGACGCGCGGCGGCCCATCACCCTCCGCGTCGAGTCGCCGGGCGGGAGCGTAGCGGCGGGGATGGCGGTCGTGGACACCGTGCGGGAGCTTCGGCCCCGGGTCCGCACCCGAGCGCCCGCGATGGCCCACGGCATCGCGCTCGTCGTTCTCGCTAGCGGGCGGAAGGGCGAGCGGGCGGTCGGCCCCGCAGCGCAACTGACGCTCACCCCGATCGAGAACCTGGCCGGACCAGCGGCAGACCTGAGCCACCTTCGGCAGCGCCTCGCTGGCGTTATCGCGGAATTGTGCGGCCAGCACCCAGAAGCGGTAGCCCCGTACCTGCTGGTTCGCCGTGTCCTGACCCCAGGCGAGGCGGTCGCTTGGGGTCTGGCGGATCGGGTTGAGGCTTAGTCGCAGACGCCGAACCAGGCGCTGCACCGGACCGCCGTGAACTGCATTCAAAAACACCTCGACTTACTTCAAATTTGGTGAATGATTATATTAATGCTTTAGCCTAAGGGCAACAAAATCAAGATGATTTAAGCCAGCTTTTTGCATTGATTTTTGATGCTACGATTAGTTCGCTTGTGGAAGTTTTAAGATTGTTGGTGACTGCAAGTAGCAGCAGGGGAAAGGGACAGGCTTTTTATCAGGAGATTACTGATTTTCTCGATCGCAGCGGTGGTTTAGGGAATGGGGAATAGGTAATGGGTGGGATGTTAAACAAAAATGTTCGATCGCACCAACGCTATCTCACAAACGCTGCCTGACCTTGGAGATGGTTCGGAAGCTCGATCGCGAGTTTGACAAATCAGAAAATTGGTAGAATCAATAGATACGCGATCGCACAAGGTCGGAGAACGATCGCCTGATTCGGGGATCTTGTCAGGAGTTGGGGATTGAGGTGCCGTTTTAGGGAATGGGGGAGTATTTTCAAAGATGTCTACTCAACTATACGAGAAATTTATTCAAAAGATAATTATTTTAGGTAAACAAAAGGAATTTTCATTAACCTCTTCGATCGACAACTATTTAATGATGAATTATCGGCTGAAATTAGAACGAATCGATAAACTAAAAGCTTGGCTAGATGGGTTTAGACCGTTCGATTCCACCCTCGTCGCCGAACTCAAAAAGCTCTATGATGT
>Ga0075154_10001186_pt1 | contig 19240 bp, 37 predicted proteins | sample JI71714BDNA_FD_70965 | JGI IMG/M metagenome (GOLD analysis project Ga0075154, IMG submission 70965) | Wastewater effluent complex algal communities from Wisconsin, to seasonally profile nutrient transformation and Carbon sequestration -... | ecosystem: Engineered > WWTP > Effluent > Algae...
TCCTTGGTGTGCTGATGCGGGTAAGTTTGGCGCCGAGTGTTTCTACACCGTGTCAAATAGAGAATTTTCCTTAGATAAATTTCAGTGGGATAAGTTAAGAGTAGGGCAGATTTGTTCTGCTACTCAGGAGCCTGGAATGGGTTTCATGCATCTTAAAAACGCCTTAGAGAAGCTCTGCGCTGATTCTAATAGGTGTACCAAAGAACAAAAAGAGATTGTAAAAGAGGCCATCGCAGGAGCTAATGTAGTTCAAAAAAAAGCGAAGCGAGCTTACGATAAAGTTTATAAGAAGTTTTAGCAGAGTTTGATTAACACGGTTAGATCACGTTAGGTTTTTTCATTCACCTAGTGGGAGCGCGTTCGAGCCGCGCACTCTGCACCATTTACCTAGTATAATGCCTGATCGATTTCTTCTTAGAGGTTGTTAAGAGGTTCTCTCTGCCTCTCATCTCATTGCCGCACATATTACATCGGTATCTTTGAAACCTTCCGGTGTTAGAGTGCAGGAATCCGTTTGCAGCGTATCTTCCGCCACACTTACAATAGGTATCTAGGGAGTTATTATAAGTGGCAAAATTAACATTCCCACCCCAAGGAATTAATTTATCGTAAACAGCTTCGAGTGCGATAATATCCTGGCGGTTATATTTCTCCATCTCTTCCCATGCCTGTTTATTTCCCTTTAAGCATTCGCTCCAGAGTTCAAAACCCTGGAACTTCTCGTGCTTGTATTTCTTCTTATCAGGACAGAGTTTACCGGAAATGTATTCGAGCTTATTAGAGGTGAACTGAAAGTGCTTTTTAGCTATCTCTAGAGTGTCGATCTGTCGATAGGAGGATGGGGGCTGAAAGCCATTAAGGATAAATCTCGCATTTAGTTTCTTAGAATCGAATCTTTTTACATTGTGACCTATGATGACATCAGCTTTGTTTAATAATTCCCAAACTCCGCGCAGGAGCTCCTTATCATCTTCGATTCTTTTTGCATTCCTCTGATCCTGGTAGATAACTTCTTTTTGGCCCATCCACTTTGCGGCCCAGGATAAAACAAACCACTCATCTTTTATCTGATTTAATCCCACGTTCTGATCCCACAAACCCCAAACGTAGGAGAGGAGTGGAGAAGTTTCTATGTCGATAAATAAAACGCTTAAGGGTTCTGGTTCTATAACTTCCTCATTCACGGATCGACTTACAGCCATTGTAAATTCCGTCCAGGAGTTAAAGGCTAGCTCTATATCTTTGCGGGTGTATTTAGTTTTTGGGTGAGATAGATATTCGTTTCGGTTGGGTTGTCTACCTAGATCCCTGCGCACTTCCATAAAGTTCTGGAATATATCGTTAGCAAGTCCCTTTGCCATTATATAATGCTGCGTTATTAAATTTTATTTGGCAACGCGGATTTTTTTAGATATGTGTTTGCGCCTACGCCTAGCGCGTTTCTTATTTAGGTCTGCCTTAGTCTGGCCGCAAAGGCTCTCCTCGTCCTTCATCCATATATTCTACACTATTCGCCGCATCTTAGAGATTCCAAATTCCTCAGTTAAAGCCCAACCTTTTTGCTTTAAAATGTCAGTGAGGTGTGGATATAATTGTAAGAAGCGTTTCCAGTTAAGATGCCCTTGCTTAATATGGCAGGATCGGCACATCATTATAAATTCAAAATCTTCCCATCCCGCGCCTGAAGCTCTGGTTTTTACGTGGCAACGATCCAACCTTTCAGAGAATTTTCTACAAGCGCAACACTGAACCATGTGATTAAATTCCTATATGAAGAGCCTAATGATCCAAAATTATCCTTTGCCGCCAAGTGAAAATCAAATTTATCGAAATGTTCCAAGGGTTGGAAGAGTGGCCACGCAGGAGTTAAAAAACTACAAGAGGGCGTGTGCTTTTTGGGGAATGGCTAATAAGCAGTATAAGCAAATATTTTGGGAGTTGGCGCAGGAATACCCCGACCATGTTTTAAAGGTCGATGCCTATATAGTTTTAAAGCACGAGAGAATCTGGACTAAGGACGGGAGACCTAAAAAACTCGATGCCTCAAATAGATTAAAAGCCCTGCATGATCAGCTAGCCGAATACCTTGGATTGGATGATAAGGCGTTTTTCAATGTGTCGGCGGAGAAGGTAAGCGGCGAGCAAGAGTGCGCTGTATTGCTTATAAGCTGGATTAAGCCTATGAATGTAGTCGATCTTCTAAACACTTTTAAGGATACCTCAGAATCGGGCATAGAATCGATTCAATAGCTACCCTATACCCCTAAAAATAACGCCCCATATCGCATCCTGGGCAGCCTCAATTATTAATGTTTATTAACCACTATTTACTAGCGTTTTCACTAGTTCTTTTATATAATAGATATATAAGAAACGGAGCCAAGAATGAAATTCACGAATGTAATACAGAAATTAAGCGCGGTTAGCGAATTAACAAAAGACAATCGCGGAAATCATACATTTTTCTCTAAGTTCTCCTCTCACAGATCGGTGAAAGTTTACCGCACTGGCTCTGAGGGGCAAAACGCAATGGCTCTACCTATTTTAATTCAATACAACGGCGAAGAAGTTGTTGCCTTTCACGCCAATACAATTAAAGAACTAGTGGCATTTTTAAGCGATTAAGAGGAGTAAAAAATGAACGCCAAAATCATAATGTGGAAAACCCTAAACTACAGATACATGCTCGCTCAGTTAAATACAGATCCAAAAGAAAAATCCGATACGGCGGCGATGGCACATGAGGCGGATTACCTACCTATCGATGATGATACCTGCCTGGTGATTTCCGATTGTGGTGAGTTTGCTCACATACTAATAAAAAGTGGTATGGAAATTATTAATGTAATAGAAGTTCCGGAGGATTTTATAAAATGAAAAAACTAATCTGCCCGTATTGTGGGGATGAAAAAAGCGGTGATGAAATCGGTTGCTGCGGTGAGAGCCGCGCACATTTTGAGGAAGTAGAGGAAGAGAATGAAGAACTTTGAAGAGGTAAAAAAGGCAGCCATACAACTAGGCTACGCCATGGCTTCTCGAGATGCTTTAAAAGAGAGTGTAAATATCGGCGGAGAGCGCGGATTTGGTGCGGATATTATTGTTAAACACTTAGAAACTAAACTTAAGGAGTTAATGGATGAGCATAGTAATCCCGAAGAAAAAACAGAAAGCACAGTTAAGCAGTAATATCGACCGAGAGATATTCCTTAAAGCAAACAAGAAGCGTAAGGCCGATAAGATCAAATGGCCAGTGCTCCTGGAATCACTCTTAAAATATTGGATGGAGAATAAGTGAGAATAGATAAATGCCCATTTTGCGATTCTCAGCAGAATTTAATTTACTGGAAGAATTTTGACTCGGTTGTGGGCTGTGAGGTTTGTAAATTCGAGCACATGAAGAAGAACGGGATTACTCCGCAACAAGCTACCGACTGGATCGAGGTAGTTACTAAACACGCGCAAGGGATTGCTGAGCAAATTAAAAAGAGGAATGAAAAATGAAAGCACTTTATACAGCATTAATGAACGCCCAGAAGGAATTTCCAATAATTCCAAAAAACAAAACAGCAAATGTACCAACTAAAAGCGGCGGGTCGTATAGCTATAAATATGCGGATCTGGCTGATATTGTAAAAGCCTGTATGCCTATTCTTCATAAGAATGGATTAGTAATAAATGATTCTGGGGAAATAGTAGAAGGCAAGCAATGTATTGTAACAAAGTTATTCCATATTGAGAGCGGCGATGAGTTAGAGAGTTTTTTCCTTATGCCGCCGACAAACGATCCTCAAGACGATGGCGCGTCAATTACCTATTATAGACGCTATGCACTATGCGCTATCTTAGGGATTGTTACTGAAGAGGATACTGATAGGCCAAAGAATCAGGCTGTAAAGGATAAACAGAATACCGCCCAGCCTTCCACAAATGGCCCACAAACAAATAATTCCGATAACAGATACGAAGGTGTAAGCGGTAAGGAATCAAGGCTTGTAACTGAACCTCAGCTTAAGAGGCTTTTTGCTATAGTAAAGCAGTCGGGATTATCTGACGCAGACGTTAAGGAAATGGTTCTCAGCTACGGAGTAGATTCCTCTAAGAAGCTCAATCAAAAACAATACGATGAGCTATGTAAGAGAATACAGCCGAACTAAAAAAAGGCGTAAAAAAACCCAGCTTAGAGTTTTACTTCTGAGCTGAGTCGTTTTACTCTTAACCTGCGAAAGAAAAGATTGTTCTTAAGGTTTCATATCCGAAACTGAAAATCAATCTCAAAATCGCATGTAGGTAAAAATAGACAGATTGGCGCATAGACCTATCGTTTTAAATACCTAAAAGGGATTAGCCTTAACCTTTTAAAACTCATGGCTAAGTGCTTTATAAGCCAAAGGGTGCCAATGGAAACATGCAGCACACAACATGGAATAGTCGTAACCGCTGGAGAGAGACGTGTAACCACTTCCTAAGAAGCCTCACGTTAACAAGCGGATCCACTTCCTCCATGTGATAATTTTAAGAAGGTTTATTTAAGTGTTAGGTAGGATCCTTCCTAGGATGGGGATTGGTCTAAGACAGCTTCATGTGGTTGACTGTCTACAGTACGTCTCGAGAAGAGTAAGCATGTGATTCCATGTAGGTGCTTTAGTAGTGGCATTAGCGTAACACTGGATAGATATAATTAAATACAAAGCAGGGGAACCTCCTAGTAGTAGTGAGAGAGGTAGGGCTTTCTTTTGTCTTTTTTTTATAATTGAAGGATTTAATGATGAGTAAGATTTATAAAAGTAAGTCAGGTAAGCAATTCAAGATAGGGAAGTTCCCCGCCCCCTTTCACATGGATGCAGTTACCTTTACCCAAGAAGAGTTTGATTGGTTAAAAGCACAGAACCTCAAACCTGAAGAGTTTGATTTCCTTTGGAATGCTAAGAAGGAGAACCATAACTATCCAATGATCCCCACGGAATACGTTATTGAGAATGAGAAGGTTTCAGACAAGTATTCTAGGGAGATAATTAATAAGCTCAAGGGTGTTAAAAATAGTTAACCATTCAAATGTTTTATAATTAGTCGGAGTGCGGTAAATGAATAGCATGAATGAAACATTTAAGATCGGAGATAAAGTAAGAATAGTTATCAACAAGCGCAAAACCACAGAGGCTAATCCTCAGAAGTGGCTTAAAGAGCGCGATAAAATCGGCGAGATCATAGACGTTTATAAAACCACATGCCGAGTTTATTTTGCATCCATCCCTGCCAAGCTTGGAAATCAGCGCTGTTATAAACATGAGCTTATGGAATTGGTTAATGAAACTTAAGGAGAGAAAATGGAATTAGATAGAAATGAGCGCATTGTGGATTTTGAAGATGTGCCAGAAAAGCATAAAAATTTTATCATCGATGCCTTAGTTAAACTCACTGGCATGGTGATTATTCAAGTCGATGATTACAGCGATGAGCGTAAGTATGAAGTTAGGAGGATCACGCTATGAAATTTAAATCAGGTGATCGGGTAAAAGTTTATGCCGAATATCTTTGTACAAATGGGAGCCGTGGCGTTGTTACACATGTTTCGCCTACGGGCCAAGCAGTTAAGGTTAAAATGGATAACGCTATTTATGCTGAAAAAACATTCCACCCCAAGCAATGTAGAAAACTCAAGCCCAAGCAGAAGCCCGTGGCGCGGGAGTTTTGGATTATGTATGGAAATCGTTTGGTTCCTGAGATTTTTACAAGTGAGGAATCGGCGAAAACGCAATCACGTAAGTATGATGGTTCATTTATTATGCGCGTGCGCGAAGTCCTGCAAAATCCCACAAGCAATGAGGTGGGGGGTGGATAGGCCAGTGCTTAGATATTTCGGCGGTAAATTCCTGCTTGCGCCGTGGATTATCTCCCACATGCCAAAGCATCGTGTTTATGTAGAGCCATACGCTGGAGCTGCATCAGTGCTTATGCAAAAGCCGCGCAGTTATGCCGAGGTTTATAATGATTTAGATGATCGAATTGTAAATGTGTTCCGCGTTTTAAGAAACAAAGTAACTGCAAATATTCTAAAGAATGCACTAGCTCTTACTCCATTTGCGCGTTCTGAATTTGATCTATCATCTGCCGATCATGATACAAGCTCTGTAGAAAACGCCAGGCGCACAATCATTCGCTCTTTTATGGGGTTCGGCGCTGATAGTGTATGCGAGCCAAGCAGAAATACTGGCTTTAGATCAAACTCAAACCGCTCGGGCACTACCCCAGCGCATGATTGGGTAAATTACCGTGATGCCATTCCCGCATTTATCGAGCGTCTTGATGGCGTTGTGATTGAAAACACGCCAGCACTTAACGCAATAGAGAAATTCGATTCCCCCGAAACTTTATTTTATGTGGATCCGCCTTATGTAACTGATACCAGGAAACGCACTAAAGCCTATCGGCATGAGTTAACCGATTCTGATCATGTGGAGTTACTTACCGCACTTAAATCCGTAAAAGGAATGGTGATGCTTTCAGGTTATCAGAGTGATTTATATTCCTCTCTCGATTGGCACCGCATAGATCGCAAGGCGCTTGCTGATGGCGCTGGTGATCGGACAGAAAGCCTTTGGTTTAATCCTTTAGCGGCCGCCAATTTACCGCAAAGAACATTATTTCAGGAGGCGTTATGAGTGAATCAGGTAATTTGAGCACAGAAAAAAAAGATCCGCTCAGGGTTTGCGAACTGCTTTTAATGCTAGACGATAATCGACTTAGCGGCGAGGGAAGGGCTTCTATTCTTAATTTGGCTAGAGAAATTGCCAGAGAAATTATTAACGGGGTTAAAAAATGAAAAAGCTACCAATCCTAGCGGCGCTGCTGATCTTGGGGATTGCTGGGGAGATTTACATCCGTATGTCTAAGAGGAAGTGGGAGAAGAGATGAGAAGATTTAAAAGGGTAATAAATACAGGTGATAAATTCACACGGCTAACCGTTATTAAATTATATAAAAAAATTGTTGGGAAAAAATACGCAAAGTGCAAATGCGAATGTGGTTCAATCAAGAAAGTTTTAGTTTCTTCTTTAATCTCAGGAAATACTAAGTCGTGTGGGTGTTTATGCATAGAAAAACGTTATTTTAATAACAGAATACATGGGATGAGATCGAGTAGAGTTTACAGAATATGGAGCGGAATGAAGTCACGCTGCAATATTCCTAGTGCATCTGGATATAAGTATTATGGGGCAAGGGGGATAAAAGTCCAAAAGGAGTGGAAAAAATTTGAGGATTTTTACGCAGATATGGGCGATCCACCAACTAATAGGCATGAATTAGATAGGATAGACAACGAAGGTAATTATACAAAAAATAACTGCCGATGGGTGACTGAAATTCAGCAAGGAAGAAATAGGCGTTCAAATAAAAATATAAACATAGATGGAGTTAAGATGACATTGAGCGAGGCTTGCGAGAAATTTGGCGCTGATTATAGAAGAACATTAGATAGATTAAATCTTGGATGGAATCCATTAAAAGCTATAAAGACTAAAAAATGTGAATATGGCGACAGATTTAGTTCTAAATTTAAAGATGCTTACAAAAAACGCAGGGAGATAGATTAATATGAAGCCGATTATTTCTGACTGGAAAAACGAAGCCTGGAGCAAATACCTTTACGATAATATCCCCGCATCAATGCTTAAGGTTAAGCTGAGCGATGGGGATTTATACTACAAGGGCTATAACGAATTGAGTGATGCGCAAAGGCGCGAGTTCTTTGTGATGTTATTTAGTAGCCTTGCAAGGTTTGAGAGTGGGTTTGATCCAATGGAGACTTACAAGGAAGGGTTTAAAGATGCTGAAGGCGCTAATGTAATCAGCGCAGGGCTTTTCCAGGTGAGCGTTGAATCATCTAACAGCCGCAGGTATGGCAATAAAATTAAATCCATTGATGAGCTATTCGATCCATACACAAATATCAGGGTGATGCTCAGTATTGCGAATCACTGGCTTGTGAAAGATAAAATATTTAGCCGCTCAGAGCATTCAAGAGACTTAAGCGGCAAATTACTTTACGACAAAAAGGGTAATCCTAAACTAAATTGGTTTGGGCTTGCCAGATATTGGGCACCTTTTCGCAAAGCACACAGAATCGCAGCAATCAGAAAAAACACAAACGCACTTACGTTTACAAAGGAGATACCTATGGATAGTTACGAGAAGTTTTATGAGAAGGCTAAGAGCCAAATGGGAATACAAGAACTTACAGGCAAGCAGCACAATAAAAAAATTGTAGAATACCACGCTTGCACAAGTCTAAGGGCTACCGATGATGAAACTCCCTGGTGTGCATCTTTCGTTAATTGGGTGATGAAACAAGTGGGGGTAAACGGAACTAACTCTGCTGCCGCTAGATCATTCTCTAAATGGGGTAATGAATTAAAAACGCCAGTTAAGGGATGCGTGGTTGTATTCACTCGCAAAGGCGGAGGCCATGTGGCTTTCTACCATAGCGAGGATAATAATTTTATCTATTGCTTGGGCGGGAATCAGTCGAACTCCGTGAATATCAGCGCTTACCGTAAAGATAGATTACTAGGCTACAGAGGAATTTAACAACCGCTACGGCGAGAAGGAGATGTTATGAAATTTAAATTAATGGTTTGGTTTACGCAATTTATAGCAAGGCACAGTTGGATACCTCAACCAATATTCGGTTATTTGTATCCTAAGTGTGTTGTGTGGTTGGAGAATAATAAGAAATAACACGCGCAAGCGGCAACAAAGGAGAGAGAAGATGGAAAAGAAAACTATGACACTAATTTGGCATGACGCAGTTGAGGGCAATAGCGCAACTATTTACCCTGTTACGCCAGAAGATTTTGCAAGGCTTGCTACGGATTTACAAAACAACGCCGAAGAAGATGATCTTCCAAAAATAACTTTGGAAATGTGGAGCAAAGAACAATTAGCAGAAGCCGAGCGTATTGGCGCAGAGATGGCATAACACTTTCGCGCTTGGAGTGCCACAACAGCAATGCTGGCAGATATCGTAAGGTATTTCTTTAACACCAAGCGCGGATTCACTAAAACACTTTTGCGCCTTGGTTAAAACGGGAGCGCATTCCTGCTGTGTAAACTGAGAAGCTATGCCATGCGAGGTGCTTATTGGGACGAAGCAAGCCAAGGCGCAATCACTAACGAAAGGATAGGGGAATGAAACACGCAGCTAACGCGATTTTGATTATGGGCATAGCTTATATATTGCTCCTAGCCCTATCAGGCTGCGCAAAGAAGAGTGAGCCTGTGGTGGTGGTGGTGGTGAGTAAGTCGTGCTGGAGCGTGAAGGAGATTAGCTGCAATGAATAATCTAAGGGAAAATATTTCTAATAATTTACTGAGATTAATGAATCAAGGCGCTCTTAATCAAAGGGAAATGGCGGCTAGGTGCGAATTAACTCCAGCCGCTCTTTCACAACTTATTAATAAGCAGAGAACTCCATCGCTAGAAACGGTTATTAAAATCTGTGATAAATTTAGTGCCAGCATTGATTGGCTGATAGGAAGAAAACCATGAATAGAGAAGAAATAAATAATAAAATGGATGAGATTTACGCCGACAAGATAGGGCGAATGGCTGAGCGCTGCGGGTTTATTGTATGCTCCGACCTGCTTATGCCGGAGATCGAACGAACTAAGGGTGAGATGAATTTACACCTTGCTCAGTGCATGAGCCAGCAGAAGCAGATCGGGCAGTTAAATGCTAATAGAGAAACTTCTGAGCGCACAATCAATGAATTGATGGCACAAAGAGAACAACTCCGCGCCGAGCTAGCCCAAGCCCAGGAAACAATCGCTGATTTTCGCTCGGCGCTTGAGAAGATACACACGTTTGAATGGAAGGTTAAAGAGGCTTCAGATCACTTCGTAGAAATATGTGATATTGCAGGAGATGCTTTAAAATGAATTATAAAAAATATCTGCCAGAGAAAAAAGCCAAAGCTGAGCCATCAGGAATCATGATTCGTCCAGATCAAGAAATATGCAATTTCCTTGTTAATTTGGCTAACGAAGAATGATGTTCAACAAATCAAATATGCATAGCAATTATAAAAGCAGAATATTACAGAACCAAAGAAGCGCTCGCAGCCAGCGCGAAGGGAGTGTGATGCGTGAATTACTACCATTTTTATTGGGGTGGACAATTTCGGAATTATGGAACGCTTACAGAAAGCGAAAGAAAAAAATGGATAGATTATCTTGAGCGCATAGATCGAGATAGATTAATTAAGTGGAAATTAACCGCCCCAAAGCGGCGCTAGGAGAGAGTATGGAAATGAATTTGTGTGCGAAATGCGGCTTGGCATATGAAGGAAGCCTTCACTTATGCCCGGTGAATGTTCTCTATAAGCAAGCCCCGCCCCTTCCTGCTGATGTCGAATACTTAACTAAGCAATTAGAAATAGCAGATGGTAACCTGGCTGACTGTGAGAGAAATCTGGAAGAATCTATAGCAGATAACGATAAAGCAAACGAACGTATCAAAGCACTCGAAGCCCTGGCCAAGCAGATGGCGGAGGCGCTTAAGCAAATTTTAAATACAAAACACGATAAAAGCGAATGGTTAGCTAGAAGGCTTTTAGCAGAGAGAGCACTAGACGCTTACAAAAGGGGAGTGGGGAATGGCTAAATTAATTCAAGTTATCGAAGCCGAAGAGAGTAGGGGTAAGGGATTGCCAGACGATCCTTATAGATGTGTAGTTGTTTATTACTCTGTGGACGGTGAGTTGCTTGCTGAAAGAGATGATTGGAAATTAAATAAAGAGGCTAAGCCATGACCTCCTCACAACTAGAATCCCTCATTCAGCGGGAGGCGGAGAAGCATGGCCGCCCATATCCGTCTTGGCGGGATAGTGCTGAAATTAAGCGGATAGAGCAAGGTAAAGTAGATGCTTTCACAGCAGGAGCATCCCTACTCTTACAGCCGTTTCTCGAAGCGTTGGGTGCTTTGGATAATGCTTTATGGTGTGCTGAAAACTTTCAGGCTAAAAGTGAAGAGTGGCAGAACAAACACCACAAGGCTACAGAATCACTACAGCGCATAAAGGAATTACTGGGAGGTGGGAAGTGAGTGTTCCAGCTTGTTATAAAAGATTGTGGATTGCTAGGCAGGTAGATGCAGGTTTCTACCCAATGATTTTCCATAAGAAGCCAGAAATAATAAAGCGTGGTTTAAACCAATATATTTTTGATTACGCCAGAGATGCAGAAGTAGAAATTTTATGGTGCCGTGAGTATCGCCAGAGAAAATACCGTGAAGGCCATAAGGGGAGAACATGAACACCTGCCCAGATTGCGCGTTAGAGCTTTACGAGGATGCAGGGAAGAAGATTTGCCCTGGGTGTGGGAGGGAGTTTAAATGAGCCTGATTGATATTTCTTTAATCGCATTGTTTAGCGCGGCCTTTACTTCTTACATTATGTGGGTGATTAACAAATGAACTGGCTAAAAGAAGCTAAATCAGTTTGGGAAGATGGCGAGATGGATTACTTCTTTGCGCCGATATCTTTTTATAAAAATGGTGCCGTAAAACGCTTCCTTGATATAATGGGAAACCACAAATCAGGATTCATCACCGTATTTAACCGCGACGAGCTTGTGCTTGCGATACTGTTTTATGATCAGTTTTCAGCAGAGCAGATGAGTTATAAGCTTTGTAAAAGTGGGGAATGGATAGCGCTAAGTTAGATTAAAAAGCGAGGCCCCCTAGCTTTCCGATTCCATTCTACCAGGGAGCTTAGCCGAACAATAAACAGAGGTAAGCAATGTCAGTGCCAGGTCGTAATGCTAAGAAAATCATAATACACAAGGGAACCGTTATGATTTCTGCCTCGTGGGTTCTATTAAGGATCCGAGATTTAAAGGCCAATGATAAATCGGCGGAATGGGCCTTATATAATGGGGCCTTAAGACAGGTAGCAGAGATAATTAAAAAGGAAACTCACAGGGTAAAATGGAATGCAAAAAATAAACGTAAAGCTGACCAGGATAAAATCCAACCACAACAACCTTAGAACAGATATTGTAGAGGGATATTGCTACAGGCTTCCCGTGATGAACGAACCATTTACCATGTATGCGCCACCGCTAGAATCAGGATCTATTAGGAATATAATAACAACCCGCGTCTTAGAGATGGAAACACTAGGCAACTCGATAAACTTTAAAACGCGAAATAGCCTTTATAATTTGAAATGGAGCAAGGATGAATAAGGAACACGAAGCAAAGAAATACACGCTAAAGGTTTGTGACCATAAACTTTCTGTGTTCGATCTATCACCGGAGATGATTTATAAAGCATACAAGGCTGGCTGGGAAGGAAAAGAGGCTTCGGTAAGGCAGAGTATGCAGGAGATTGAAAGCGATCTTCTACAGTGGGATTTGATTAAAATTGATTAATCGAGTTACGCTGTGCAATAATTTAGAATGTGGCTGCTATGCTCAATTTTAGTCATCAACTCTGCTAAGTGTTCCTCTGCATGTATGTGGAATGGGTTTGATGATGGATACTTTAAAAATAATAAATGCTACTGCGTGTCTAAGTTTGAATACGAGGATATGGTAAGCAAAAAAAACCAAGGCACTTTTAAATCTAAAGAAGTAGAATCTGCAGATGGCGAGCTTTAAACCATATAAATTTGATCCACTCAAAACACTCGATATTGAGCTCCCAAAAAATACTAAAAAAGAAGCACTAGAAGAGGTGGCTGCTTACCTTAAGGAAGAACTTTTAAACTATGCAGGTGAGGCTAAGTCAATTGTTTCCGGTGGGCAATGGGTGAAGGGTTTAACCAAGGAATATAAAGCCCTAAAGAGCGATATAAGTTCAAACCCGATAGCGAACCTGGAATTAAATGGTGATCTGCTCGATTCCCTAGAGGTAAAAGTAGTCGGGAATAAAATAGAAATTGATGTAGCAGAAGATCAAAAAGGTAAGGCTTTAGGCCATATTTCTGGGGAATACGGAACCAATAGCAGGATCCGACCAAGACAATTTATGCCGCAGGGAAATGAGACTTTTAAACAAGCCGTTCTCTCTAATATTAAAAACATACTAAAAGAGTTTGAAAACGAATAAAAATAAATATTGTATTTTTTTGTGAACAATTCATAATTCTCTCTTAAGGTTCTAGTAGAACTTTCAGAGGGTAAAAAATGATTGAGATGCGCTCAAAAGATATTGTCATGGTTCCGGTTGAGAATATTACTCCCAGGCCAGACAACAGAAACAAGCACAGCGATGAGCAAATCCAACGCCTCTCTGAAATAATTCAATATCAAGGATTTCGCGATCCACTAATTATTTCAAATCAAACCCAACTCTTAGTGAGTGGGCATGGTCGCGTTATGGCCGCAAAGAAACTAGGATTAAAAGAGCTTCCGGTTATCTATCAGGATTTTGACACGCCAGAACAAGAATATGCAGCAATGGTTTCGGAAAATAGTATCGCCTCTTGGGCGGAGCTAGACTTCTCTGGAATTAATAATGATCTAGGCGATCTAGGGCCAGATTTTAATATCGACCTGTTGGGGATACAGAACTTTGAAATTGATGTGGCCGACAAAGAAGGTTTAACCGATCCAGATGAGGTTCCCGAGCCTCCAAAAGAACCAAAGACCAAGCGCGGTGATATTTATAAGCTAGGTAACCACAGATTGATGTGTGGAGATTCCACCATGATCGATGATGTGGAGAAGTTAATTAATATTGAATCAGTTACAATGTGCTTCACATCGCCGCCATATAACCTAGGTGATAACGCAAAGCTTCGCGTATATAATGGCGATGGCAAAGATTCTGCTTACTTAGAAAAATCAGATCACAAATCACAAATTGAATATTTGCAGTTTTTAAACGATTTCACATCAATTTGTGTATCCAAATGCACAGTGTCTTTTATTAATATTCAGCTACTTGCTGGTAATAAATTAATAATGCCAGAATACTGGAATAACTTTAGGGATAGGCTAATCGATTTGATGGTGTGGGATAAAGAACACGCAGCGCCGCAGATGGCTGCGCGTGTTCTTAACTCTGTTTTTGAGATGATTTATATATTCAGTAATGAACAAAACCCAAAAAGAAGCATAAAAACAGGCCAAGAGTTTCGCGGAACAATTCAAAATATATTTAGACTAAACCCATTACGCGGAAAAAAAGATGAATCTGCAAAAGATCATGGCGCGGTGTTTCCTGTAGCGTTCCCAGAATACTTTATAGAATCTTTTACCGACAAAAACGACACAGTATATGAACCGTTTTGTGGTAGCGGAACGACAATCATCGCATGTGAAAAACTTAATAGAATTGGATTCGGAATGGAACTAGATCCCAGGTATTGCGATGTAATAGTTAACCGCTGGGAGAACTTCACCGGACAGAAAGCGGAGCTAATTAATGCGGGAAATTAGTGCCAAAAGGATTTATTAATGGCTAAACGCGTTACTGAATTTAGTTGGGAAGTTTTAGACGCTCTACTTCAGAGAGGATCTAGCTGCACCGACTGCGCTTATATCATGGATTGCTCTACTGATACCGTAGAGAGAAAAATCAAAGAAGAATATGATATGGGATTTAAGGAGTATCGAGACAAGAGAATGGCGAAAACCCGCGCCAAGCTTGTAGAGGTAGCTCTATCAAAGGCGTTTAATAAAGATAACACCATGCTCATCTTCTGCTTAAAGAACCTTTGCATGTGGAAGGATAAGCACGATGCCGATGATCCTCCTGTAAATCCTGAAAATAAACCACTACTTCAAATAAATTTCTCTAAGGGCAAGAGTGGAGTTTAACCCATTCGATAAGCAGGAAGATTTCATGCTATCCCAGGCGAGAGTCCGCGGAGCCTTTGCGGGTAAGCGTGGCGGTAAGACTGAGGTTGGTGCTGTAGAATCTATAGTTCATGCAGAAACAAAACGCGGATATAAGCACTCGGAGATTGATCCCTATATCGGCGTGGTTATCTCTCCCACCTCAGATATGTTACGAAGGTTATCTCTACAGAAACTCACAGCCTATGCTAAGGGCATGATTACTAATCACCATGAGACGCATCAGGAATTAGACTGGCATAATGGCACTAAGATTTATGGAATCAGTGCGGACAAACCTCAGAGGTTAGAGGGTATCAAGGCAAACTTTATTTGGTTGGATGAAGTATTCCAAATGAGCGAGCAGATATTCCTAGAGGCACTCGCGAGGGTTTCCGATACTCAAGGATTTGTGTGGTGCACCGGATCGCTGGGAACTCAATACACGAATCCAAAAGCGCACTGGGTTTATAAAAGATTCAAGGAAACTCCACTAGAGGGATCAGAGTGTTTTGAGTGGACGACCTCAGACAATCCGCACTACCCTCGAGAAGAGATCGAACGCCTAAAGGATACTCTAGACCCTAGAACCTATCGGCAAATGTTTGAAATAGATTGGTCAGTGCCAGGAACTGCGCTTGTCTACGATGAGTTTGACGAGGCGAATATTATAAGCGGATACACTTACAACCCAAAATTAAGAACTTACTGCGTGATCGATTGGGGTTGGACGCATCCTATGGCCTGTCTATTCATTCAATACGATCCCATAAAGGATACTGTTTACTGCTTCGATGAGATCATTAAATCTAAAATGAAGGTCGAACAGCTATATAATTTAATTCAAAATAAACCATACAGAATTGATGAGTGGATATGTGACATAGCGGGGAACCAGGAGAGAGAGCAAACTGGTATCTCTAACGTAGAATGGTTTAGGGGTAGGGGAATATCGTTTAAGTATAGAACCTCTGCGATAACTCACGGGGTGAGTATCATAAGATCATATATTAAAAACACAAAAGGAATTTGCAGATTCTTTATTGATAATGTTCGCTGCCCAAAAACAATAGACAACTTTTATAATTACTCTTACCCTGAGAAGGCCGGAATAGTTACAAGCGAGAATCCACTAAAGGTAAATGATGATGCCGTGGACGCTGCCAGATATTACTTTGTTTTAAAACACGATAACTTACTGGAAAAAAATCCGGTTCAAATGATTAAGAGGTAGTATGGATATTTTAAATCTCGGATACAGAAAACAGATCATCGATGAGATTAATTCGGATGATAATAAGAGAAGGAAATCAGAGCACCAAAAGCGACAGAACGTGTTCAATGATAATCAGCGAGATTATGTTTTAAACATGCTCACAAGAGAGTTCTCGAGCCAGACTGTTAAGGAAATGAGAACCTGCACCTCTATCAATCTATCTAAAAGAATCATCACGGAGATGGCCTCACTTTATAAAAGAGAACCTGAGCGCGTGTATAAGAATGTTTCCGAATCCCAGGAAGAGGGCATCGAGTATATTTACGAAGAGGCAAAGGCCGATACTAAGTTAAAAAAGAGCAACCAGAAGTATAAGCTCCACGATCAGTGTGCAATCCAGGTTCTACCCTCAAACGGTAAGATAGGGATTAAGCTTCTTGCCCCGCATCAATACGATGTGATTCCTCAGATGAGCGACCCAGAATCTCCGTTTTGTTACGTTATCTCTGCGCTCAACAAGGTTAACTTAGATCAGGATAACAAGGGCCATGAAGATATTCAGGGCAGTTACTACGGCTCTAAGAATGAACAACAAACCAAGGGCAATAAAAAAATAGCCGACGAGGGCGATTACGAGGCTGTGTTAAATACTTATATCTTCTGGACGGCAGAGCATAACTTAGTGTGCGATGAGAACGGGAATGTATTAGAGGCAAACCCTAATCCTATCGGAATCCTTCCATTTATTGATGTAGCTGCGGAAAAGGATTTCGAGTTCTGGGTTCGCCGTGGATCTGGTGTTATCGATTTCTCCCTAGATTTCTCCGTGGTTCTCTCTGATACCTGTAACACGAATAGATTGCAGAGTTACGCACAGGCGATAGTAACAGCCGAGAAGATTCCAGAGGATTTGATTGTCGGCCCTAACAGGGTTCTATTCCTTCCAATTGATCCCACAAGACCGGAAATTAAACCCACCTTTGAGTTCGCCTCTCCGCAACCGGATATGAAGAGCTCTCTTGATCTACAGGACAGATTGGTTTCCTACTTCCTTACGGCTCAAGGGATTGATCCTAAAACCATTACCTCAAGCGGGAACGCAACCACCTACACATCTGGATTAGAGCGCTTACTTGCAATGGTTGAGCGTTTTGAGGCTTCCCAAGACGATGCTGATTTATATTCTCATGTAGAGGAGCAGTTATTTGAACTGTTTAAAGCCTGGTATCGTGTAACGGTAGGCACTACTTCCTTAGATGATAAATATAACTTCGGAGCGTGGCCAGAAGATTCAGAGATCAGTGTAGAGTTCTCTGGCCCAGAGATTATTAAAACAGAAACGGACATGGAAGATTCCGTTATTAAACTTCTCGAAGCCGGATTAATGACCAAAGAAGAAGCTATTATGAAGCTCCGTGGAGTGGATTCGGATAAGGCTAAAGAGATTGCAGATTCAATTGATAACATCGATCAAGAATAAATAATTGACCAAACGTAAAAATAGGGGGCATAATGTCAGAAGAAACACAAGTCCAGTCGGACGATCAAGTTCAGTCGAACACAGAAAAACAAGATGAAACTATTGTAGCAACCAAATCAGCCGAGGAATTGGCTAAGCGGTTAAAAGAGGTTTCCTTAGAAGCTAAAACTAACAGGCAGAAAACTGCCGAGTTAAAAAGGCAACTAGAGGAATCTGAAAAGAAAAAGCTGCAAGAAAATGGGCAATACAAAGAGCTCGCGGACATGTGGCAACGGAAGGCTACAGAAACGGATTCGCAAGCAACGAAGCTTAAACAAGCCTTCGCATCTAAGATTGTCTATGACGCTATCGCCATGGAAGCCGTTAAGTTGGGCGCGAAAAACGTGGATCATGTTGTTAACCTAATTCCTCTGGATCAAATACCTATCGATGAGGCGTTCAACGTCGACAAGCAAAGTGTTTCTGCAATGTTGGAAGATTTTAAAAAATCTAACGACTATATGTTTAATGGAAGGCCTGGGCCAAAGGTTGCAGATGCAATTCCGGCAAAAGTCGCAGAACCTAAATTAGATTTAAGTAAAATGTCTTTAGCTGATCGCGCTGCCCTGCTCGCTCAGTTAAATAAACAGGGCAAATAATAAAATTCCTTGGAGGGAATAAAAAATGGCACAGATCGGATTGACCGAAGTTTCTGCAAGTTCTATGGCGGTTATCGCCTCTATCGTTCAGGATACCTTGAAGCAGCAATCAAAATTGCTACCTCTTGTTACTGACTACTCTAGCCAGGTTGTTCCAGGAGCATTGAGCGTTTCTGCTATTCGCAGAACTCAATTTGCTGCTGCTGACAAGGCTGAGAACACTGCTCTCACTGCGCAAGAATTGACTTTCGCAGCTGATACTATCTCCCTCAACAAAAACAAAGCTATCTATGCGGCTCTTGAGCGCGTGGCTGCTTTGCAAGCTACTCCAAACGTAGAATCTGAAATCATCATGGAAATGGCCGCTGAATTGGCTCTCCAGGTTGATAAAGATATCTTCACCGAGATCGCACTGGCTTCTGCTGCTGCTCCCGATCACCGTTTGGCTTTTGTTGGTGCATCGATTGCACAGGTAGACCTTTTGGCTGCCCGTCAATTGTTGAACGTGCAGAACGTGCCAATGGATAATCGTTACCTTGGTATCGCTCCAGATCAAGAAGCTGCTCTCCTTGCTATCTCGGATTTCGTACGCGCTGATGCTTACGGCTCTGCTGGTGGTTTGGTTAACGGTGAGATTGGTCGCCTCTACGGTATGACTGTTGTTATGTCGAACGTGTTCACTGCTGCTCGTGGCTATGTATGGCACAAGTCTGCTGTAGGTTTCGCTCAGCAAATGACCCCTGAATACAGCACTGACGTTGACCTGAAGAACACTGCTAAAGAATACCTCTTGCAACATATCTATGGTGCTAAGGTTCTTGATAGCGGTAAGCGTCAAGTTCTTCTTGGTTCTGCTGCTTAATATAAAGTGGCTGGGAACTCTAAAAGAAGTCCTGGTTTTCTCAAGGCCTCCAGCCCGCAAGGGCTGGTGCGCCTTATGCTTACCAATAATATTAAATTAGGTATGCAGTTCGAGTATCAAATTGTTCACGATGGCAAAGCCTGGTTCGCGTGGTTTTACATCATCCAAGAGAATAAAGAGGCCCTGAACAATGCCCTTCAGT
>Ga0075154_10001187_pt1 | contig 19240 bp, 13 predicted proteins | sample JI71714BDNA_FD_70965 | JGI IMG/M metagenome (GOLD analysis project Ga0075154, IMG submission 70965) | Wastewater effluent complex algal communities from Wisconsin, to seasonally profile nutrient transformation and Carbon sequestration -... | ecosystem: Engineered > WWTP > Effluent > Algae...
GGGCTGCATTTGCCAAAAGCTCAACTACGCTTGAGTAGATTACTCACAATAACAAAAGGATAGGCGATGAAACTTAAATACAATCCACGACAACGCTGGCTCGTCGGGTCAGTGCTGCTAAGCACACTGTATCTGCCATCAGCCGTCGCAGAGGTGAAGTTAAACGGTTTTGCCTCAATTCGCGGTACCTCCGTCTCGTCAGATGGTGGCTTGCCCCCTTACCCCGGTTATGAAGAAGGTGAACTGTCGTTTAAATCTGAATCTTTATTTGCAATCCAAGCCTCTGCCGATTTATCCGAGGGACTATCGGCAACGGTCCAGTTATTTGGCGAAGGGGTGAATGATTTTGAAGTGGACGCTCGCTGGGCCTACTTTAGCTATCAACTGAATGATAGTCACCGAGTGAGTGCGGGGCGTTTTGCCAATCCAATTTTCCATCAGTCAGAATATGAAAAAGTGGGTTATGCTCACAATTACACAAGATTACCGAAAGCGGTGTATATCGGCTTTGACTTTAGTACGGTTGAAGGGATAGCGCTGGATAGTCAATTTAATATTGGCGATTACAACCTGCAAACCAAAGCCTTATTTGGCAGCTGGTCTGGCGAATCTTTTAGCGCCGTTACCAATAATTTTGTTGATTTTGGCCTTGATAACATCATGTCCGCCAATGCCACATTTGCGGGGGATTGGTGGCAACTGTTTGGCGGGATTTTTGCTGCTAAAGTCGACGGTGCCATTATCGACAGCACCACAGTGTTTCCTTTAGCTGCGGGCGGTATTGCACTCGCGAGTGCCAATGGCGCCACTGCTGCACAAGTGAACGAATTCAGACAAAGACTGAGTTGGGATGAAAAAGATGCCTTTTACTGGTTCAGCGGTTTTGCGGTGGACCACAGCAATTGGTTAGTCGATTTTGAATATGTGAGCTATGAAGTCGCAGACTCGACGGATGCGCTTAACAACTCCTGGTTTCTGGCCTTGGGTCGTCGTTTTGATAATGTTGTTGTGACCGTTCATACCGAGGACTATTCACAAGACAAGGACTTTGGCTTTTTAAACGGAGTGTCTCATCCGATCTTACTCGCCACAGGCCGCGGCATCCATACCGCCTTTGGCCAACGCGAATTTGACGGGATGGGTTTGACTGTACGTTATGATTTTCACCCAAGTGCCGCCTTCAAAGCGGATTATTTTAAAGGTACCGATACCCGTTCAACAGTTGGTGACTACCAAATGTTTTCCTTTGGTATCGATTTAGTTTTTTAAGGGGTTTCTGATGAAAAACAGAATTTTAGTTCTGACAACCTTACTCGGCACGCTGAGCTCTCCACTGCTATTTGCTGAAGTAGCGGTGATCGTTCACCCTTCTAACAATAATGCGCTAGATGCAGCGACCATCGCTAAAATTTACTTAGGTCGGGAAAAATCTTTTGCCGATGGTCAGTCGGTTGTTCCGATGTCGATGGTTGAAACGGCGCCAAGTAGTGCCAGTTTTAATGAAGTGGTACTGAAAAAGTCAGCCAGTCAGTTAAAAGCCTATTGGTCAAAACTGGTTTTTACCGGTAAAGGTACTCCACCAAAAGAGCTGGCCACTGAAGAAGAAATGTTAAAACTGGTTGCCAGCAATCCTAGTCTTATTGGGTTTGTTGATGCCAGCAAAGTCGACGCTTCCGTGAAAGTTGCGTTTAAGTTCTAAGCTCCCCCTGAAGTCGTCCACACCAACCGTGATCTGCGGTTGGTGTGGTCTTCAACTGGCTTCACTTACACACTAAATTCCGCCCCTGATCTTTTGCCTGATACAACAAACTATCGGCGCGGGATATCAGCTTATCGTAATGGGCCAGCCCAGTATTAACAGCCAGACCAAAGCTGGCAGTGACCGTCAACCCCGCAGCAATATCTTGATAGTCGGTACTGGCAATCGCTTGACGCAAGCGCTCACAGACTTCATAACCTTGCTGTAAGCTGGTCTGGGGCAACAACAATGCAAACTCCTCGCCCCCCCAACGCGAAATTAAATCGATATCACGACAATGTAGTTTCAGAATTTGCGCAATGCGCTTGAGCACTTCGTCCCCAGCCATATGTGACCACTGATCGTTAATCCGTTTAAAGTGGTCAAGATCTAAAATGACCAAACAAAGCTGATGATGCAGTCGTTGTGCACGGTTAAATTCGGCGGCGAGTTGTTCATCAAAAGCGCGCCGATTGGCAAGCCCGGTCAGGCCATCTTCACGGGCTTGCGCTTCAAAAGCCGCCGCTTGCAGCCTTAACTGCTCAGCCAGATTACTTTTCTCTTCCACTGCTAAGGTTAAAATCTCAGCCTGTTGCCGCAACGCCGAAGTTTTTTCCAGCACTTGTCGACGAAGTTTTTGTTCGTTGCGCCGCAGGCTATGGATACGCCAGTGATAGAGCAGCAACATCAGAAATAGAACAGTGGCCCCTGCGGTGACTAAAAACCATGTGCGCTGCCAGAAAAATGGTAACACCTCGAACTGAATAGTCGCCGGCTCTGCCGACCAATCACCATCAGGATAAGCGGCACTTACCAGAAATTGATAGTTACCAGGAGTTAAATTGGTATATTCAGCAATATTTTGTGGCCCGCGGTCGACCCAGCCCTGATCAAAGCCAACGAGTTGGGTCCGATACTGAATACGGGTTGGCATCACATAACTTAATCCCGCAAACTGCATTTCAACACGTCGAGTACCCGCCGGAAGCTGATTGACTCCAACCGGATATTGCACGCCATCGGCACTTAACCGTTGCACCACCACAGGTGGCGTGCGGATCGCAAACTCATTTAGTCGGGAAGGCGTGACCATCGCAACCCCTTGCGAAGTGGCAAACCATAAACTGCCATCCTTGCGCGTCATGGCCGCTGGCATCGAGCCGCCATTACATTGCGCACTTTGCATACCATCGCTTTCACCAAACAATTCATAACCCACTAACTGCGGCTGAATGCCTAGCGCGACGTTTAACACGTCCTGTTGCTTGACCCGTAAAATGCCTCGATTGGAGCTTAACCAGAAATATTGATCGGCCTCAGCGGCTATGGCAAAAATCTTATCAAAAGGTAAACCTGCAGCTTTGCCAACCAGCTGTATTTTGCCTGTCTTCGCTTCATAACGGACCAGGCCTCGATCCGTCGCCAGCCACAAATCATCACTGGCCGGCGGTTGATAAAACCCAAACACATAATCGGCTTCATCAAGCGTATTGAGTGGTAATTGCTGGAATCTATCGCCAACCTTTACTGAAAGACCACTACCGGTACCGACCCAAACCTTGCCATTCGGCTGTAAAGCAAGCGCCGTGACAAACTCGCCGGATAAACCATCTTTGACATGGTATGCCCGAATTTCATCCGCCACGATATGACTTAGCCCGCCTGAGGTTCCGACCCAAACACTGCCATCGGGCATCGGTAAAATTGCCCGGATCTCATTCGACGTCAGTCCCATCGCTCGGTCAAACGTGGCAATGACTTTACCATTGCGAAGTCGCATCACTCCTTGCGAATAACTGCCGACCCAAATATCACCATCTGGTCCTTCCGCAAGGCTCAATACTGACGTTAAGGGGCCCCCTTGTGCATTTGTCACCGGGATGACTTTTCCCTCGACATGCCGATCCAAACCACCGCTGGAGCCAATCCATACCGAACCGTCGCTGTGCTCTAGTACCGTGCGGACATAATTATCGGATAACCCTTTATGCGTCGTTAAATTACTAAAAGGCGCATCACGCAGCCTCAACACGCCACCGTTAGTGCCTATCCAGATACTTTTTTCACGATCTTGCCACAGCGCCAGCACTCTGTTGTTTGGCAATCCATCGGCAACGGTCAGTTGTTCTAGCCCTAATGAGCTCAACCGCATGACACCTTGATTGATGGTGCCTAGCCAAATCTGTTGCTGCTGATCGAGCATCATCACCGATACCGCAACCCCTTGCAGGGCAGGATCCAGCGGCACAAAGGTCGAATCTTGCAACTGATATGGTCCCTGTTCGGTTCCTACTAATAAGCGACTATCATGGGACAAGGCTAAAGCAAAGATGGAGGTCAGTGGCATCCCCATCTCTGGTCCTGCCAAGTGAAACACTGGATCTGGTAACGCTGGATCAAACCAATACAACCCCTGCTGGGTCGCCAGCCAGATTTTGCCCTGAGTATCATCAATGATTCGATAGATCACTGTTGGTTCTAAACCATCCGCTGCGGTAAATTGTCGGGTCTGACCATTAGGATATTGCAGCAATAACCCGCCACCTTCAGTCGCGATCCAAAGGTTGCCAGAGGTATCACGGATCAGATCATTGATCAGTTTTTCGACGGCAGGTAAGGAATGCCATTGACCATCCTTGACCATCGCCATGCCACCACGCGCACCGCCGATTAATAGATCGTCGTTGCGATCGAGACTAAAAACTCTCACGCCAGAATCAGGTAAACCGGTCAGACTACTTCGGCCAAACACGCTAAAGGTTCGGCCATCATAGCGCGCCGCGCCTTCCCAGGTCGCAAACCATAAATAGCCGTCTTTGCTTTGAATAATACTATTGATAGTGTTATGTGGCAGGCCATCTCGGGTGGTCCAGCTTTCGCGAAAATAATCAACCAGTGGCGCCGGGCGCGCCATCAGTTCGAAGCTTAAGGAATATAAGAACAGTTGCCACAGCAACAGCCATGTTAAACGCATCAGACGATACTTCCCGAGATCCGAATGCCAGTACGTTTAACAATACCCGATCTTTCACCAAAATGGCAGTTAGAACAGGAGGCTTCTTTGATGAAGGAACTCAGCTGTCTTGGCCAGTAAAGCGGGCCGTAGATTCACGCACAACCAAGGTTGGCGCCACCTTCGCAGCCACGTTATTGGCCGCTTTAGCGTTATGTTCGATATCCATAATGATTTTACTTGCTGCCAGTTGTGCCATCTGCCGCACCGGACGCCGAATGGTGGTCAGCGCCGGAATCACCCGAGATGCCAATAAGTTATCATCAAAGCCAGCAACCGATAATTGCGCCGGAATGGCAATTCCTAAATCATGAGCCGCCTTGAGCACCCCTGCCGCCATTTGATCGTTATTGGCAAAAATGGCACTGGGTAATGGCTGTTGCTGCAGCAACTGCCGTGCACATTCAATCCCTGTTTCGTAGGTATTGTTGCCTTCGATAATTCGTTCAGATTTCAGCGCAATGCCATAAGCGGATAAACCGAGCTGAAAGCCTTCCATCCGTTCAGTGGAGGATTTATAGCGCTGTGGTCCACTGATAAAAGCAATATCGCTATGCCCTAGTTGCGCAAAATAGCGCGCCATTTCCGCCGCTGCCGCACGGTCGTCCGACACCACACTATGCCGGGTTTCATCTAACAGCACCGATGTTAACCGCACATAAGGCCGCCCCGCCTCTTTGAGCGCGGATGCTAAATGATCTAGCTCAGAGACCGGTGGCAGGACTATCACCCCATCGAGCTTCGAGCGGTTGATAAAATTAAAGCAATCCTGCACCAGCGTTTCGCTGCGATAACGGCAAGGGTGCACAACCAACTCATAGCCAAGTTGCGAGCACACTTCAAGCACCCCACGCTGCACGTCATCCAGATACAAAGCATCTGGGTTGTCGTAAATCAGGCCGAGTAAATATGAGCGGCTCGACGCCAATCCACGCGCTTGCGTATTCGGGGAATAATTCAGTTCGCTAATGATTTTCTCTACCCGCTCGCGGGTGCCGTCACCGACACTCAGCGAGCCATTAATCACCCGCGACACCGTGCGTTTAGAAACACCTGCGAGTCTTGCAACATCATTAATCGTCGAAGTTTTATGCATGTGACCTTCTGAGGTAGTGCTAATTATGCTTCTGCATTTTTATACCCGTCATCCTTGAATATACGGGGGTTGTTGCCTTCGATCGTTCGCTAAAACGTCAATCCGATCCAGTCGCATAGACAACTATGCTCTGGGTCGGACTGGCGTTCCAGTCTCACTCACTCGGCGCCTACCCGTATCTTCAATGATTTTGGGTATAGGTAGTCTGTTTAGCGCGCGCCAACTAATAGCTCAGGCCGATAAGTCGCCAGCGACACCGCAATGGCCGCTTGTTTCACCAGCTGCGCCACCTGCGATGTGGCAAGCTCTGGAAACAGCTGCAGCGGTCCCGTGACACCAATGGCAGCCACGACGACCCCTCGCTGATCGCGCACCGGTACCGCTAGGCAACGGACACCCTCGCGGTACTCTTGTTCATCCAAGGCATAACCGCGCGCCTGAATGCGCTGCAATTCTACCTTGAGCGCTGCCGGATCGGTAATAGTTTGTGCGGTATGCTTGGTAAAGCCAGGGATTTGTGCAAGGTCTGGAAGCTGCTCAAAATATAGATGTGTTAAGAACAATTTCCCAGCCGCTGAACAATGCAAATCGGCACAAAAACCTGGTCGAGCCGCCATCCCAAAATTATTTGGACTATCGATCACTTCAGCGACCAATGCACTGCCTTGTTGCGGAAGAACCAACTGCGCACTAAGCCCTGTTGATAACGCCAGCTGACGTAAATGCGCTAAAGCCTGTTGATGCAGTGGATTATGATTGATTAAGTTTAGTCCCATCCGGTACAAACCCGTGCCCACCAGATACTTTCGTCCTTGTTTACATAGAACTTGCTGTTGACACAAGGTTTGTAAAATCCGAAAAGCCGTCGTTCGTGGCAGCGCCAACTGCTGTTCCAACTCGGATAAACTTAAACCTAATGGCGAACGTGCCACCAATTCTAATAAGCGACAGGCATTTGCCAGATTAGGGATCACATAGCTACTCATCACAGGCCCCCTTTTTTTATAAACCGAACACCGAAGGCAACCATTCGCTGATTGCCGGAATGTAGGTCACCATCATCAACACCACAATCATCGCTGCATACATCGGCAGTAATGGCTTCATCAACTGCTCTAGCCGGACTTTGGCAATAGCGCAGGCAACAAACAGCACGCTACCCACTGGCGGAGACACCAAACCAATCGACAGATTGAGGATCAGCATGATGCCAAAATGCAGTGGTGACATCCCAAGCTCTACCGCTACCGGCAGAAAGATTGGCGTGAAAATCAGCACCGCTGGGGTCATATCCATAAAAGCACCGACAATTAATAGGATGATGTTAATCAACAGCAGAATTAATATCGGGTTATCACTTAAGGTTAATAAACCTTGGCTGATGGTCTGTGGGATGTTCTCGTAAGACAAAATCCATGACATGGCCGCAGAAGTCGCAATCAACGCCAGCACGATAGCGGTGGTTTCGGTTGATTTTAATAAGATATTGCCAAGCTCAGATACTTTCACTTCGCGATAGACGCCAACCGCCAGCACAAAGGAGTACACCACAGCGATGGCGCCAGCTTCAGTGGCGGTAAAAATGCCACTAATAATGCCGCCAATCACCAGAAAAATCATAAACAAGCTCGGGATGGCCGCAGCGACTTTTTGCGCCACTAATTTCAGCGGTAGCCTAGCTGCGATCGGATAACCTTTAAGTTTGGCATAACCGCCACAGACGATCATCAGCGCTAAGCCCAATAAAATGCCCGGTAAATAACCGGCGACAAACAAAGCAGCAATCGACACGCCGCCGCTGGCGATGGCATAAACAATCATAATGTTGGACGGCGGAATGAGTAAGCCGGTGGTCGCGGCAGCTGCGGTCACCGCGGCACTGTAGCTATCGTCATACCCTTGTTTTTTCATTTCCGGCAGCATAAAACTGCCGATAGCAGAAGTAGCCGCCACCGCGGATCCAGAAATTGCGCCAAACAACATGCAAGACACCACGTTGACCAATGCCAGGCCTCCCGGTAAGGCACCGACTAACGCCATCGCACATTCAATCAAGCGTTTGGCAATGCCCCCTCGCCCCATTAACAATCCAGACAGCACAAAAAACGGGATCGCTAACAGCGCAAAACTATTTAGACCACCGGCCATCCGCTGCGCTAAAGTCGTCAGCGCCGGCAATAGATCCATGCTGAGCAACATGGTGGCCAAAGTGGCTAAACCGATACAAAACGAAATTGGCACGTTTAGCATCAGCAGGGCAAAAAATACGATCAATAACACCAGAGCAGATAATTCCATCTTAACAATCCTCCGCCGGCGTCAGCTCAATCTTCTGCCACAAGCAGCGCAGCTGACACAGACCATAAAAAGCAATCAATAACCCACTCAGTGGCAATACCAAATAAATCCAGCTGACCCGAATGCCCAGCGCCGCCGACATTTGATCTAACTGATAAGTCAGCAGTACCAGCTGGCCACCGCCAATCACCATGGCGGCAAAGGCAAACAGCACCACGGCGGCAGTGAGAATTAAGGCCACTCTGTGCTGCCAAATCGCCGGCATTTTGCGGGTCAGAATATCCAGCCCTAAATGTTGTCCGGTCCGATAGGCAAAAGCGGCGCCAAGCATCCCGATCCACAACAATAAACAGCGAGCGATCTCTTCGGTCATCGAACTGGGCGCACCCAGTGCAAAGCGCGATAACACTTGCCAGCAGACTACCAGCACAATGGACGCCATCAGAACCATCAGGGTACGGCGCAAGATCTGATCTACCCAAAACACCGCCTTATTCATCAGAACCTCCCTCGGCATTTACCAATGGCATTTCTTTAATTTTTTGCAGTAAATCACCAATTTCAGTGCCTTTGAGCTGGTCATGAAGTGGCTTTACAGCTTCGACAAATAACGTTTTATCGGGATAAATCACCTGTACGCCGTGGGCTTTTACTTTGGCCAAGGCATCATCACTGGCTTCTTGCCACAAGGTTTTTTGATAAACAATCGAATCATCCATCGCCTGTTGCACCCAACCTTGTTGCTCGGGAGTCAATTGATCCCAAATATGCTGGCTCATCAGGATCACATCTGGCACGCTACTGTGCTCATCCAGCACATAATATTTGGACAACTCATAATGTCTGGATAAATAAAAACTGGGTGGGTTGTTTTCGGCGCCATCGACCACACCTTGTTGTAAGGCCGTGTAAAGTTCGCCCCAATCCACCGGCGTGGCTGCACCTCCTAATGCCTGCACCATTTCGACTGCTGTTTGGCTATTAGGTACGCGAAATTTCAAACCTTTCAGATCCGCTGGGCGATGGATAGCTTTTTGAGTGGTGTAAAAACTGCGGCTTCCCGCATCGTAATATCCTAAACCTTTTAGGCGAACCGGGCTCATGGCGGCTAACAACTGCTGACCGATCTCGCTGTCCAGCACCGTCCACAAATGGGCACTGTCGCGAAAGACATAAGGTAAGCTGAAGATTTTCATCATCGGCACAAACCCTTCCAGCGGCGCGGCTGAGACCTTGGTCAGCGCCAAACTGCCAATTTGCAACAGCTCGACCAGTTCTCGCTCGGTACCCAGCTGTCCGCCACTGTAAATACGAATTTCCATACTGCCATTTGAATACACCGCCAATCGCTCAGCCATTTTCACCATGGCTTTGTGCACAACGTGCTCTTGATCCAAGGTATGCGCCATCCGCAAGGTCACGACTTCCTGCTGTTCAGCACAACTGAGCAACAGCAAGCAACTCGCTAGCATCAAAAGTCGAGAGCATTGCTTCACCAGCTGGCTTTTGGCACTGCGCAGCGGTTTGATCATTCGCATGAGCAGCGCTTGTCTGCTTTGCCTGAAGGTTTTGTCCATTCTTTTTAACCCTGTTGTTGCATGGGATGGCCACATTTTTTTGTTGCAGTTAAACCCTGCGAAGTGGTCCATCAGTCAGACATTCGTCTTCCGGTCACATGGCTGCAGCAAAGCTTCACTGCAGCGCAATGGCCTTTAGCGCAAACTACTGGCCGGGAATTTATCCATATCGTGGTAATCCAAGTTTTCGCCCGCCATGCCCCAGATAAAGGCGTAATGGCTGGTGCCACAACCGCTGTGAATTGACCAAGGGGGTGACACGACTGCTTGTTCACTGCCAACCCAGATATGCCGCGTTTGTTGCGGCTCGCCCATAAAATGACAAACCTGCTGATCGGCGGCTAAATCAAAGTAGAAATACGCTTCCATCCGCCGGTCGTGCTGATGCGCCGGCATGGTGTTCCAGACACTGCCGGGTTTGAGTACGGTTAAACCCATCTGCAACTGACAAGTTTGCACCACATCGCGGATCATCAGCTGATAGATATCCCGGTGATTACTGGTTTCAAGCGCGCCCATATGCAGCACGTTACATTGCGCCATGGTGATATGCGCAGTCGGGTAGTTGCGATGCGCTGGGGTGGAATTTAAATAGAATTTGGCAGGGGTCGCGCCGTGATCGCTGTGAAAACTAACCTCACGTGCGCCCATCCCAACATATAACGCTTCTTTATTTTCCAGTGGATAACTGACCCCATCGACTTGCACACTGCCTTTACCGCCGATGTTAATCACCCCTAGTTCGCGCCGTTCCAGAAAAAACTGTGCCTTGAGTGCATCCACCGTTGCCAACACCACTGGCCCTTGAACCGGAACCGCACTCCCCACCAACATGCGCTCATAGTGGGTATAGTTCAGCACCAGCACATCGGGTTGCATCAGATTATCCAGCAAAAAATGCTGCCGTAACTCGTCGGTATCATAATGTCGCACGTCATCCGGATGGGTGGCGTAACGATTGGTAAAAATTGGTGTATTCATAATGAGCTCCTGTATTCGGTTCGATGCTGCCGCGATGGCGACCGCTAAAAAATTCATCCATCTCTCAGCAACCAGCCAAGATAGATCTAAAAATGGCTTTAACGTGCCAGCCAACCGCCATCCACAGCCAAGACATGACCATTGACGTAGTTACTGGCTTGGCTGGCTAAAAACACCACTGCTCCGGCTAAATCTTCCGGCTCGCCCCATCGTCCGGCGGGCAGACGCGCAAGGATCTGCGCATTGCGCTCGGGGTTTTGCTGCAGCGCAAAGGTGTTGTCAGTTTTAAAATAACCCGGGGCAATGGCGTTGATATTGAGTCCATATTGCGCCCACTCGTTGGCTAATGCTTTGGTTAAACCTGCAATGGCATGTTTACTGGCGGTATATGCCGGCACGGTGATCCCACCGCTGTAGCTCAGCATCGAGGCGATATTAATGATTTTGCCGCGGCCTCGGTGAATCATGCCCTCACCGACCAGCTGGCAAAGTAAAAAGGCTGCATCCAGATTCACTGCCAGATTCTGCCGCCATTGCTGCATCGGAAATTCCACCGCAGGCGCGCGAAAAATGGTACCGCCGCAATTCACCAGAATGTCGACCTGACCATGCCAGTCAATCGCCGCAGCCGCCAGCGCTCGCACCGACGCTTCGTCCGCCAAATCAGCCGCGATGGCGACGGCTTGTCCGCCTTGCGCCTCAATTGCAGCAACCGTTTCGGCGGCACCTTGCAGGGTTGAGCTGGAACAGATCACTGTGGCGCCACTGCTGGCCAATGCCAAAGCGATGGCTTTGCCTAAGCCACGGCTAGCTCCCGTCACCAAAGCAGTCTGGCCCTGCAGTGAAAATAAAGCGGATAAATCGGTCATCGGTAAACACTCCTAGCTCTTTCATTTAATCGTTCTGGCATGACTGCACTGATTACTATCGCAGTGGACAGCCGCTTTATTTCTGCACGGGGTCTAAATCCACCAAATCCCCTTTGGTCTGAGTTGCCGCACTGAAGCAGCTTTATTGAGCCCATCGAGTCCATCGCATGGGCTTTATGCTGGCATCACCATCAAACGATTTCAGCATCCCTACAGTTTGCACCATATATGAAACAAACGAAGACTTTCACTCTGGCACCAAAAAGCATATAAACAAACAATTTCAATCACTTAGCTAAAATTTATTACAAAAACCTGCCATGCTGGCTGATTTATTTTTGTTCGGTATTTGACAGCATGATTTCGTTGGTGTTAGCTTTTTGCCATCGGTGGCACAAAATAGCAAGCGTTTTTTGCCACCGGTAGACAAAAATCAACAGGGAGTCGCCTTCAGGTGTCTTCCAGCATAAAAAATGTCGCAGGCATGTACCTTGAGCGACACCAAATATAAACCCACAATCATTGAAGATTCGGGTAGGCGCTGAATAAGTGAGACTGGAACGCCGGCGCGGAGCATAGCTATTTATGTGACTGCATCGGACTGGCGCTTCAGCGAACGAGTGAAGGCAACAACTACGCATCTTGAAGGATGACGGGTATAGACAGGATGAGGAAGGCATTATGGCTGTTCAACGCTCACAATTTCGCCCCAATAAACTGGTTTCAGCCATGCTGCTGGCCGGTTTTACTTTTGGTTTCACGCCACAATTGCTGGCACAACAAACACCGGCCACAGATGCCAATGCGGCTGAAAAAGATATTGAAGTGATTCAAGTCACCGGCAGTTTCCGCGACAGTTTAAGTAATGCACTGAACCAAAAACGTCAGGCCGATAGCGCTGTCGATTCAATCCTGGCGGAAGACATCGCCGATTTCCCAGATTTAAACTTAGCTGAATCGCTGCAACGGATCCCTGGTGTAGCCATTACCCGCGCGGCTGGCGAAGGTCGACAAATTTCGGTGCGGGGTTTAGGCCCAGATTTTACCCGGGTTCGGATCAACGGCATGGAAGCAATTTCCACCAGCGGCGGTACCGACCAAATTGGCGGGGCCAACCGCGGTCGTGGTTTTGATTTTAATACTTTCTCTTCTGATTTATTCAGTTCCCTGACAGTGCGTAAAACCGCCAGCGCCGATATTGAAGAAGGCTCACTCGGTGCCACAGTAGATCTGCGTGCCGCGCGTCCATTTGATTATGACGGATTTACTTTTGCCGCTTCCGGTCAGGCTGGTTACAACGATTTATCTGAAAAATCCGATCCAAAAACCTCATTTTTGGTTAGTAATATTTTTGCTGATGGCAAATTAGGTGCTTTATTTTCAGCTTCGTATTCTGAACGTAGTTTAAAAGATCAGGGTTCGAGCACTGTGCGTTGGGGTAATGTGAACGACTTCGGTCGCTATAAAGGCAGCACCACAGCCACCGAACTCAACGCCATCAATAATGCGTTCCGGCCGCGGTTACCTCGCTATGATTCCTACACGCATGAAATGGAGCGGTTGGGTTTAAGTGCTGCACTACAGTACAAACCCAATGACGATACCAAATTTGATTTAGACGTGCTCTACGCCAAAACAGATGCCACCCGCAACGAAATCTTTATGCAGGGCATTTTAAACGCCGGCGGTAACCGGCCGACCACAGCCACAAACGGTAGTGGCATCAGTGGTGGTATGAATGTGCTGGATTATTTTATCGATGATACCAACACCATGTCCTACGGCAGTTTTGAAAATGCCACGGTTCGAGCGGAAAATCGTTTTGATGAACTGGGGACTGAATTCTCTCAAGTGACCTTACATGGCAGTCATCATCTGAATGATAACTGGAAACTGGAAGGGATGGTGGGTACCACCATTTCTAAATTCGATAACCCAGTTCAAACCACCCTGGTCATGGAGAAAACTGGTACCACCTTTAGCTACGACTACCGTGGCGCCGCAAGAGATAACCCAATTCTGACCTTTGGCGACAGCGTGTTTAATCCCAATGGCTGGACTTCCAACAGCGTCAGGTTACGTCCGCTGGGTGCAGAAAATGGCTTTGATACTGCGGAGCTGAATTTAGCTTGGACTCTGAACGACTACGTCACCTTAAAAAGCGGCGTGCACTACAAAAAGTTTAGCTTTGAAACTTATGAAGCACGCCGTCAGGCTGAAAATGGTGCTGGTATCATCTATACACCTGATCTGATTGCCACCTATAACTCAGGCTTGGGACCAAGACCTAACTGGCTAATCCCAGATTTTGCCGCCATTGATGCAAAATATGGTCTGTACAGCAACACCGGCACCTTTTTGGTCAGTAAAGATTTCCGGCGTCCGGATAACTACTCGGCTGAGGAAACCACCAACGGTGCTTACCTGATGGCGTCTTTTAATACCGAACTCAAAGACGCACCACTATGGGGTAATGCTGGGGTTAGACACGTAAAAACTGATCAAAGCTCAACCGCCTTTGCCACCATTGGCGGCGCGGCACGGCAAATCACTGCCGAACATGATTACAACGAAGTGTTACCTTCGCTGAACTTAAACTATGAACCCTTTGAAGATGTGATCGTGCGTTTTGGTTTTGCTGAAGTGATGGCGCGCGCAGGTTTAGGGGCGATTCGACCTGACGTGTCTGTCTCTGTATCTGGCGGCAGCCGCTCGGTCACCGGTGGTAACCCACTGCTCGAGCCGACCAAAGCCAAAACCTATGATTTAGGTTTGGAATTTTATTTCAGCGACGAAGCGATGTTAGGTTTGGCATTGTTCCAAAAAGACATCGACAGTCATGTGCAGTCGTTACGTGAAACCAAACCTTTCACTGCGACCGGATTACCGGTGCAAGCCGCCATTGACGCCTGTACCGCAGGCCCTGGTTATGGTGGCAACTCAGGTTGTGACGAAAATGTCGATTGGCAAATCACCACCCCACTCAATGGTCCAGGCGGCGATTTAAAAGGCTTTGAAATCAGCTTCCAAATGCCATTTACCGCCTTGCCGGAGTTCTGGAACCGCTTTGGTTTTATCGGTAACTACACCAACGTCAAGGCTGAGATGGATTACATCAACGTTGCAGGCGTGGTGCAAGCCACCCGTGATTTACAGGGTTTGAGCCGCAGTACGACCGCCGCCACTCTGTACTACGAGCATGAAAAACTAAATGCCCGGGTCAGTATGGCCAATCGTGACCGCTATTTAACCACTGCCATTGGCCGTGATGGTAATGATATGGAAGGTACCAACGCCACCACTAATATCGATGCTTCAGTTTCTTACGCGCTCACTGAACAGTGGAAACTGACTTTTGAAGCGCTGAACCTGACCGACGAAGTGGACGATCAATGGGTCGGAAACGAAGCAAACCGCTTGACCTATTACCATGAGACGGGTCGGCAGTATTATCTCGGTGTACAGTACAAATATTAAAATTTGAATCTAACAGCCCCTAAGTCATTGATGGTGCAGCACGGCGACCAATGAACGAGCCTCAAGGAGCACAGTTGTTTTGTGTGATTGTGGCAAGTGAATGAAAGCAACAAAGCTGCGGCTTCAAGTACGACGGGGGATCGACTTCCTCCCACGAAGCGGCCACGGATGGCCGGATGTTGGAATGGGTGAATCCTAACCCGACAAATTACTTCATAAGTCAGTCTGCTTAGGCTGACTTTGTTTTTGATCGACAGAACAGGGTCTCTTACTGTGAATTTTCAGCCAAAACGTGCCTTTTTATTGACCAGCCTGAGTGTATTACTCAGCGCTTGTTCTCAGCCTGCACCTGATAAAGCAATGCAGTCGAACACCGCAACTCCAGCGACTGCGCCGGCAGCAGCAACTGCGATGATTGCCTCCCTGCGTATTGACAACCCATCAGATTTTGTTCGTAGCCAGCAACCCATTATGCTCCCTTTCGCAGATTTGGGCTTAGCGCTGCAACCCGGTGAAAACCTGCGTGTGAACGCCTTGTCTGGGCAAACGCTCCCATCGCAACTGATTGATCGGGATGGTGATGGTCAAAAAGATAGTTTGTTTTTAGCGCCAGATTTTACCGCTGGCGCCAGTCAAGAACTGCAGATCCTGCGGGGAGAACCTGCAACATCTGTGCAACTGACCCAAGCTGAAATATCCGAAAAAACCGGGGGCCAGTGGCAAGACAGCAAATATATCGGCGGTACCTTTCAGAACGTAAAAACCTTGACTCCCCCTCCGCAATACACCGATCACAGCGAATTTATCCGCTACGAAGGCCCGGGCATTGAGTCGGATAAAGTCGGTTACCGCATTTATCTCGATTGGCGAAACGGCTTTGATATTTTTGGCAATAAAACCGGTAAACCCATCCTGCATCAGGTTGGACTCGATGGCTATAAGTCTTATCATGAACCCCAAGAATGGGGCATGGATGTGCTGAAAGTTGGCAAATCTTTAGGGGCCGGTGGTTTTGGTTATTGGAACGGCGAAGCGGTTGAGTTGGTGTCAAAGCTATCTGGCCACACCGCCACCATTATTGAAAATGGTCCGCTCTATTCCGCTCTGACCATCGACTATAAAGACTGGCAAGTTGCCGGTAAAACGCTGAACCTCAAGGCGCATTTGTCAATGACCGCTGGCAGTCGTTTATTACAAAACCGTATTACCTTCAGTCAGCCGCTGGATAATCTGGCCATTGGACTGGTGAAATTACCCGATACCGAAGTGATCACCGGCACGCTGGAAAGTAGCGGTCATACCTTTACCTATTTGGCGACCTACGGTAAACAAAGTATCGACGGCGCCAATCTTGGTATGGCGTTGCTGTTTAAACGCGGCAAATTGGAAAAATTGACGTCGGATGCCAATAGCCATGTGGCCGTGATGAATGTTTCCGGTCAGCATCTGGAATATTATCTGCTGGGCGCCTGGCAGCATGAATTAAATGGCATCCAAAATCAGCAGCAATTTATTGAATATCTGCAACAAGAAGCAGAGAAACTGACGCTGACACCTCGGCTCACCTTAAAAACTGCCTTTAGCCAAACCCAGATCGAACAACCGCTGACCAGCGAACGCGCTTTACAATGGAGTACAAGGTATGCCGATAGCGATTTAACCCGTCAGGCCGGTCAATATTATTGGGGCGGCTGGGACACCGAGCGCGATCGTCCAATCACTTTTGAATACACCACCGGCTTTTTAGTCCAAGCCTATGATGATTTGCATCAGGTGGTTGCTAAGCCCGAATATCAAGCGGTAGTGACCAAAATGGCCGACAGTTTTGTGCAGCCAGATGGCAGCATCCATAGTTATGATGCCAGCAAATTTAATATCGATAGTATTGTCAGCGGTGTAGTGCTGCTGCGGATGTTTGAAAAAACTGGCGAAAAGAAATATCAGCTGGCTGCCGATAAGCTGCGCGCACAATTAAAAGATCATCCTAAAACCCAAAATGGCGTGTTTTGGCACAAAAAAATCTACCCGCACCAGCTATGGCTCGATGGCGTGTATATGGGGATGCCCTACCTCGCCTACTACAGTCAGTTATTTGAAAATGGTGCCAGCTTAGACCAAGTAGTGCACGAGTTTGAAGTCACCCGCGACATGCTGCGCGATCCGGCAACTGGCCTGTATTTTCATGCTTGGGATGAATCGAAAAGCATGAACTGGGCCGATCCAGCGACCGGCCGCTCCAAATTTTTCTGGAGCCGCGGCATTGGCTGGCTCAGCATGGCACTGTTGGATGTACTGGATCACATTCCTGAAACCAGCACAGAGCTGCGTCAACCCTTGCTGTCGATGATCCCTGAATTGGCAGATGCGCTGCTGCGCTTTCAGGATCCGGCCTCTGGCGTCTGGTGGCAAATCACCGATAAAGCCGGTGAACGCGGTAATTATTTAGAATCCAGCGGCAGCAGCATGTTTGTGTATTTCCTCGCGAAAGCCCAAAACAAAGGCTATTTGAGTGGCCCGCAGTACCGGGATGCCACCATCAAAGGCTATCAGGGATTACTGAACGAATTTGTGCTGGTGCATCCGGATCAAAGCATCAGCCTGACCAAGATGGTACAAGTTGCCGGTTTAGGCGCTGGCCGTGATGGCAGTTATCACTACTACATGAGTGAACCTATCTATCGCAACGATAGCAAAGGCAGTGCCGCTTTTATCATGGCTGGCGTGCAGGTCTCTAAACTGCTGAAGAACTGATGATCGCACTTCACTACCGCTTGTGCTTGTTCACACAAACCACCCGTCAGCTCTGCTGGCGGGTGGTATTGCTGTTATGCATCCCCAGCGTGATGGCAAATTCTTTAGAACCAGTCGCAATAGTTGCCCCCTCCCCTTTGGTATTGCAGATTAGCGCGCCAACGCAAAGCCGTGTTGTCGACAATCCGCATCACGATACTAAGAGCAGTTCTTTGAACACTTTTGCTCGTTTTGGCACGATTAACCAAGCGCTGGATGCACTGCCAACATTAGCGCCCGATCCAAACCAGTGGGTGATCTTGCAACTAGCCCCCGGCATCTATCGTGAGAAAGTGTATTTAGTTCGCGACAAAGTCGTGTTGGTCGGTCGGGGGCGTGATCAAACTATTTTGCAATATCCCGAACTTCGGCAGCATTTTTTAAAGCGTCATGCCGGCTCAAACAACAAATCCAGCCCAGCACTGCCTACCGGCAAAGCACTAAGTCAGGACTGGGGCGCTGCAGTGGTGAATATTCAAAGCTCGGATATTGCCCTGCTCGACTTAACTGTTCATAACAGTTACGCCGACGAACACCCGCAGGATCCGGACCGCTTTGAACATCAGTTTGCCGTCCGCGGATTCGAACAGGCGACCCGGATTATCACCGATCACTGCGCGTTACTGACCTCAGGCGCTGACACCTTAAGTTTATGGAATAAAACCAATGGCATGTATTACCACAGTCATTGTCAGTTCCGCGGCCGGGTCGATATGGTGTGCCCGCGCGGCACGGCGTTTATCACCCACAGTGAATTTATCAATCAAAATGATTCGGCCACCTTATGGCATGATGGCGAGTTAAACCCGGCGCAAAAGCTGGTGGTGATGCATTCTAATTTTAAAGGCGCCAAAGGGTTTCAGCTGGGTCGGCGTCATTATGATGGCCAGTTTTATTTGCTCCATAACCGTTTCAGTGATGCGCTTGCGGATCAACCGATTTTCCGCCGCACCTATCCGGAAGATCCAAAGCGCGATCAGCCCAATTTATATGGCGATAGGAATTATTTCTATCAAAACCAAGGGCCTGCGTATGCCTGGTTGCAGGATAATTTAACCAAAGCACAAGCGGCATCGATCAACGCTGACTGGACATTTGGTGGACAATGGCAACCAGAAGCCCAGCTGGCGCAAATCAGGTTGTGGTTGCAACAAGCAACACAAGCCCAAGCAAAACAAACCAGTCACCCGCCAGTACAGCAACTGCATGTCCCACTAGCCCGCACAAATTAACCGGAATTGACGATGAAAGGTATTTATGATGTTTTGCTCTGCCTAGTCCTTAGTTTTTTAATGTCGAGTGTGCAAGCGATGAGTCAACCCGTTCCTAAAGGCACCAGCACCGACCTGCCCTCACCAAGATTGCATTTAGTGGGTGATTCCACCATGGCCGACAAAGTCA
>Ga0075154_10001189_pt1 | contig 19236 bp, 2 predicted proteins | sample JI71714BDNA_FD_70965 | JGI IMG/M metagenome (GOLD analysis project Ga0075154, IMG submission 70965) | Wastewater effluent complex algal communities from Wisconsin, to seasonally profile nutrient transformation and Carbon sequestration -... | ecosystem: Engineered > WWTP > Effluent > Algae...
TTGTTATTAGTCTTGGATAAACTCTTCAGATTATTAGTTTTTGGAACTTGAACAAGAACTAGAAATAGAATCAGTTTTCTGCAAACTGATGTCATGGCAAACATTGGTTGTTGATTTACTTGAGTATACCAATCATATCAGATTCTTGTTGTATCTTCTCAAAGTTTGCTGTGCATTTAGGGGATAATGCATGGCATAATAACACTGCCCCCACACAATATAGTTAGCTGTCCTGTCATTCTGCTAAATCATCTATTCAGAGTAAATGTCTACCTCACTTTCCAAATTTATTCATCAACTTCATTTGCTCCATCTACCCAGACACTGTTTTTTCTCTTGCTTTTCTTGGTAAGCTTTTGACTTTATAATTTGTATGTGAATACCCCACTTGGTGCTGTTGAAAGTGAGTTTTTGGTAAGCTTTTGACTTTATAGTTTGTATGTGACCGCTCCCTCAGTGCCGTTGAAAGTGTTTGATAAACTTTTTAGTTTATTGTTTGTATGCGTCTGCAGTCCTCACTTCACTGTCTCCTTGATCTGGAACTTGTCAAGACATCCTGTTGAATAACATCACTAGAACTAACACTGCATTTTTAAAAGTGCTTTAGGGTTGATCGTCAATCATCACGTGACTTTTCCAAGGGTTATATATATGTGACAGTCAAAATTGCGTGACTTAGTCAAGGGTTTCTCTGATTGTAAATCGGTTTATTTACAGATACGAATTCTTGGGTCCAATTTTGTAGTGTTATTTGGCCCAATCAGATTGTCTTTTTTGTGTGTAATTGTGTGGGCAATTGTAAGGGAGCAATCGCCAAATTGAATTCAATTTAGTTCAAGTCTTACGTTTGCACCAATAGCGCTAATTTTCGGCGAACTAAGAGAACACTAACAGACCACGGTAGAATTCTACTAAATGTGAATCCCGCTTTTTCATGGTGCGTCAACATGCGTCTTCGCGACACTCCGTTGGTTGGTTAATACGTGGTCTGTGGGAGGTGAAAAACTTATCGTGTGCCACCATACAGCAAATTAACAGCCAGTAGTATCGAGGCAACGGACAAATAGTAACTATATTGTTAGATTCGTCCATTATTCAGTAATCATATCCCTATATATACCACGATAGGAGGTGGTTATGAAGAAAAATAGGATCTCAATCTGTTAAGAGACACGTGAATATATGTACTTGCAATATTTGATCATTGGAGGGGCTTTTCGCAAAGCAAACTACATCTGAAAAAAACGACACTGTTCAGTGCCAAGGTCAAGCATCTCTTCAATACGTAGTCTAAAATTTCCAGCAGCTTCTGTGATACTCAACTTTGAAAATGGCAAAGGAAGGAAAGGCAGACAAAGGAGCCAAGATTTTCAAGACAAAGTGCTCACAATGTCACACAGTAGAGGCAGGTGGAGCTCACAAGCAAGGACCAAACCTTAGCGGCTTCTTTGGTCGTCAATCTGGACAAGCTGAAGGATACTCTTATTCGGCCGCTAATAAGAACAGTGGAATCGTCTGGGCAGAAGACACTTTATTTGAATACTTGGAGAACCCAAAGAAGTATATTAAGGTAAGAGATCGTATTTTGATGCATTCGTGTGCCAGTCCATTTAATTGGACAGACCACATCAATGCTACGTTAATGTTGGGCCATGGTGCTTTGTATGCAGCTATTTTCCATCTTTGTTTCGCTGTAATCAAAGGTGGAACAAATACTTATTTAAAATTTAGCGGATTTCTCAAAAACGTGCGTTTCTGTTTTAGGGAACAAAAATGGTTTTCGCTGGTATCAAGAAACCTGCAGAGCGAAAGGATCTTATCGCATACCTGAAGGAGGCCACAGCATAAAGTAACAAATTAGATGGAATCATTTGCCCGACAGTAATATTATAATCATAATTTTCGTTTGGACCAACATAAACCTTTCTCACGTTCGTTTGATTGATTTTCAATAATTGCAAAACAATTTAAACTAAAAGATTTTCTCCCTTTATTTGTGATATATTTCTGAGAGTTTGTATAAGTGTTATTTCAAATGCAGATGCAAGAAACTCTATCCCTTTTCGCATTCGATAGTTTTGGTTGTCTCATTAGCGTTTTCGTTGTCGCCTTAGTTTGTTTCTGTGCGCTTTTAATTCAAATTGTTTCTGATCCTCAGTTTCCTTGGCCATGATGCGGCGATTGATTCTTGCCAGCCATAACATGGCCTTTGCGTTCCATGCTTTTAGTTCTCGGTACGGGTCTGTAACAACTCCTTCCGTTTGACTTTGCTTTGCAAATGATGAATTAATATTTGACTCATCTTGTTTAAACTCTTTTTTCAAAACTTCAAGCCTCTGTACTAGTTTGTCCATAAACTTCTTTTCTTCTGCTGCAATCGTTGACTCAATATCAGTTAATATAGACATCTGCTGCTTTCTTATTACGGCCGCTTCAATTTCCGGACCACTAAAGTTTAGTATCTCCAGCTCGTGTTTTTCTTTAGTAGTTCGAATAAGTCGTCTCAGTTCTTGTGCCCTGATTTCCTTTTGTTCTTCCATCTCCTTGTTCAAGCGGATCACATCATTTTCATAAGATCTGTTTAGACGGGCCAACGTGTCAGCTAATTCTCGAGAAATCGGCTTTTTATATTCAGCATAGGTGTTGGCGTCTTTATCTTCAACATCTCTAGAATGCAAGCTACCTTCTTTTACGAGATTTTCGCCTTCTAATCTGGTCTCTTGACTGTAGTACCAATCTTCTTCTGGAGTTATTTTGTTCATTTTTTCGGTCAACTGCTCTTGCAAAGAAATCGTGTTGCTGCGTAGCTTCTCGAAAGCAACTTCCTTGGCATTCGCCGACCATTGGACCATTACATTCTTTTGGATGTCTGTGAGATTTACAGCATCGAACTTTTCCTCATGACGATCATCTTCATTCAATTTACCCGTCAAGGTTCCGCGCAGGCTCATAGGCCGATGTACTTCTTGCTTTTTCCTTCTCTTAGCTAGATTTTGCAAGTACTTGACTGTTTCAGCGGAGACCACGGCAGGCATCTCTTTACCCCCTACCACCGAATTCCGCGCGGCGTCTCGCCACTTTCTCAGTGCCGTGCTTTCCTTTAGCTTCTGTAAAGAATTTTCTAGAGGTTGAGGCGCAGTATCACTTTCATCGTCACTGCTAATGTCGCCAGGTCTCAATACCCTGACTGTTCCAGCTTTGGCTTTGGGCTGCGCTCTTTTAGCGGCTCCCACATGATCAAGGCAAATATTGCAGCAGGTTATGAAAGTTGCCTCTTTCCGGACGAATGCCCTCCAAAGGTCATCGTCTGACTCATTTACAGAATATTTCTCTTCAAACTTTTCAATCATTTCATCTACACCAGACTTATTCAGGCGACCATCTTTTTCAAAACCCACATAAAGATCTTTACACATTGCTTTAGTTCGACTGCAAATAGAGCAAAGTCTTTGTTTCTGGCGCTCCACCATTTCGTCAGCAATTTGCCCAAAAAGCCGCCTCTTGCGTGCTTTTTGTAACCACAAGGTTGTGATTGACCACTTTCCATCCGTCACGTCTGGCTTCTGCCACTGTCTTCGCCTCTGAACTTCATCGTCCGAATCATCGTCACTGATTCCGTCATTTTGTTCATTTTTATCGTATTTTTTCTTCTTTTTCCCCGGAGCTAGATCGATAAGACTTGAAAGTGTTTCTTTCGCATATTCACGAACTTGTTGATCGTTTGGACCCTTCAAGTCCATGGTCTCTGGTGACATGACATCAATCAGATGCTCAAGAATCCATGGTTTGTTTCGCTGCAGAAAGCGCAAACGAAATTCATCTTTTTCCATGGCTTCCATTTCAATACGCTCTTGTTCTTGGTCAATTTGACGACCGGCTCCGATAGCCAATTTAGCAGAAACATCTGCATCCACAACAGAGTCAAATTTTTGCAGTGCCCAAAGTCCTCTATAGCCAATAAATTGTATTCGTAAGTTTGCAAGTCCACACAATACCACTTTCACAAATTCACAGAAGCATGACATGACTATCAGAATCACTGGCATCATTGGGTCGCTGAAGAAACTGTAGATTTCCGCATTTAACACAATAATGACTCCAAAAACAAGACTAAACATTCCTAGACAATATAAAGACACTAAGAAAAAATATTGAGACGAGAAGCAAAGCACATCTATTGTTTGCATGCCTTCAAATATACTTCCGTCAACTTGCGAGTATCCTAGTATCCATCTATGGCGCCGAATATTGAATCTATATCTTTGATAAGCGATGAAGTCAAATACCTTCCACCCGCTCATCAACTCTTGGGCGTTGAATATGACAACGTCGACAGCAATACTCCACGGAATCATGCACAAAGAAAATAGGGCATAGAATACAACTTCATCAGCTTCAATACCATATCTACCTGGTATCTTAGTCTCGGATTCGAAAAGTGTAAGAAATAGTCCAATCATGGGCCCAACAAAACAACCGACCGTCCCAACGCTTTGTACGCTAAAAGCATCTACTAGACGATCCACACCCTCGAATCGCATCTCGATCGACTCTATCAGTTTCCGCCACCTGACTTCTTCCTCCTGCTTCTCTATGCGAGTTCTTCTCTTGCGAATAGAAGTTTTGCGGATTATTGCCATTTTCCACTTAGGCCAAGAAATGGCGATGTACTTCAAGATTGGATCTAGATACAATCTCTCCACGACCATTAAAACCAGATTGACAAAGTACGTGAACGCGAAAGAAGTGAAATCCGCTGAGCTCAGTTGAACGATCATTTGCATAACGACGACTGTGCTCATTAAAGGGGCTGCAAGGAGACTCTCGTACAAGTATGACCTCGCAACTATATCAAGAAGCAACTGAAATAACTTGAGAACTATCATAGCCTGAAATATGTAAACTTCAAAATTCGGGTAGAAACTTAGTTCCAGTATCCACACCAAGATGAACAGAATTACGAAACTAGTGTAAAGTAGGTGACTGCGCTTCCACTTATATGGAGACCACGTAGATAAAGTTTTGGTTTCTCCCTCAAAGCGATTTTCCCCTGCATTTCCCAAAGAATTAGGATGATCTGCCCGAGGAATTAATAGACATGAAACAAGGACGATCACATATAGTCCTGAAGCAATCAGAGCTGTGCCAACTCGACCCCCTTTATATGCCTCTATCTTTTCTATGGATAGATATGACCGATCATGTATATTGCCAACAAATGATTCGAGAGATAGGCTTTCAAACCGCTTTCCTCTTAATGCAGAAGATCGACTTCCAAACGCCAATCGTATCACAATTATGCATGGCAAAAAGGCTACACATGCCAAAAAGCATCCATATAGCGGAGGGAAACCAATAAGTTTTACAAGTTTCCATCCGTTAAAGTTAGGAAGAAAACGAATTGATGTCATGAGACGATTTATTACCCAAGAACAGAGCGCGACAACCAAACTAATGACTCCAACAAAAGTGAATAGTCCAGCGTACACATGTATACCAAATTCAAAATCATTGATCAGGCGAAACCATCCACTGGCTCTGAAAGATAATTCCAAAACGTAATCATATGCCTTGATGTTTCCTCTTATATCTACTGCACAAGAAGAAATATTTTTCTTCCACATCTCAAACAAAAGATCTTCATTACCTCCGTGCTCTAAAGGCTTTAACACACTGCAAAAATCATGGAATGATATCACGGCCCCCACTAGCCTTTTTTCTGTCCTGGAGAATTGGAAATATTGAAGGTCCAATTTAATACGTCTCGGTATTGCATTTACTTCACCACCGTAACGCCTATCAACTTTCACTGGAATCAAATCTGGTGTTCCTCTTAGAGAGCTCATATTCGATGACTGACCCCAAGGCGAAGAAATCTTTCCGTCTTCATTGATGACAGCATGTAAGTGAGTTTCTGGATCAAGAGCTCGCCTCGTGATATGAAACAAAGTGGCGCCAGCCGGGGCCTCAAAAAACCTTAACTTTTTTGACGACTCCTCGACTTTCTCCTCGTAAATACATTGAAGGGGCACTCCTCTGTAATCGAGGTCATCAAATAGGCTCTTATTTCCCGCAAGGGGTTCACCTAGACAAGCATCACTAATGGCTTCCAGAGAACCGGAAATGGGTGAAAGATTTACGAGAACGATTTGATCTGGCTCTACACGAGTACAGTCGGGATGCTCCTCTAGCATGCGGCTTATTCCAATATGTGAGTCATATCCTTCACAATTTGAAAAGAAAGGAAAATAAGGCAAAGTGAGAAAATCCTTATCAATGTCTAAGTTAAGTTCTTTTCCCCATTTTGCCATATCATCTCCAAAATAGAGTTTCCTGTCATCTCTCACAACATATGGCGCCTGTGAGACTCGCACTCCATCATCGTCCAATAAGAGTGAAGCCTTTGGATGCATCATTGAGCTTGTATCAAAATAAGTTGGTTCACCAATTGAAATGTTGCTTGGGCGGTCAATCAACAAGCGCGACATTTGATTTCCAGGGTAGCCAGGTCTGGGTAAATTCAATGGAAGGGTCAATGAGCCAAATTCGACCACGGCCAACCATGACATCTGTTTATTGCTCTGAATGAAGCGAGATGGTTTGTGGATACGAATAAAAAATAGATCTTTCCTAGTAAAAAACGATTCAAATGGCAAATAATACAAGCCATTCAGTAGTTCAACGTATATGTTGATGTTCACATCTTCTAGAGCTGTGATGGCCAATTGAAGGAGTACATGCTTGTTGTCTGGAAATCCGTCGTCCATTTTGTCACTTTCAAAGAAGAATGGCATCAATTCTGCTTTACAGTCGCAGCAGGACTGAGAGTTAGTGGTTGAGACATTACCATCGCAATTGCTTGGCGCTGTACAAGGATTACAACCTTCATACACAGCAAAGCGATAATGCTCTTCATAGGTCATGTTTGACGGGAGGTCTGAAAGGTCGATCGTTAAGATTGCAACTTGCATCGATCTCAAGGACAACAAGTATTTGCTTTCAATATTTACCCCCGTTAGATTTTTATGGGTTTTCTCAGCGAAAGATTCATGAACAAGTGAAATTCGTTGCAATACTGTTCCATCCGAGACACAATCCCTTACATTGTTTGAAAGGTAATCACTGGATGTGCCATTAGGACACTTAAGAAGATTCTGACAATTGCACACATCTAGACGTCCTACGTGCGTTCTACCATCAGTCTGGATCTTGACAACATTCTCCAAGTGTTGTCCAAATTCCTCAATAAGTTCAACGGCGTGATTTAAATCATACAAAAAAAAATCGACTGAAGAAATGGTACCATTCAATCTTCGGGCGACCTGGATAGCATATTCATTTTCAACTCTAAACTTCAGATCGTCGTAGGTTGCGAACGATTCTTTCTGAGAAGAAGTGAACTGAACCGTAAAATTGTAGTTTGGACTTGAACTGGTAGCAGAATTTTTGAAGTTGACAAAACCATAGTTGCCGATGCTATGCAAAGAAGAAGTTTCAGGAATAAATCCACGAGCGAGATTGAAACTACCAATGGTTTCGAATCTGCAAACCGGCCCGTTACCCCATTGAGTTCCCATCGGTGAGTGATTCAAAGAAACTTCAAACTTTTTAGCAGAAGACTCATTCAGATGAATCCTTTTAAACCAAAAATCTCTTCTGCCATCACCCGATAATTTTTGGGAAACTGATCCTACGCCCATATAGCTAAGAGGACCAATAGCCGAACACTTCCAGAAGCGATATACTGCAGATATCACAAAAATTTGATTCATGCAATTGCATTCTGCTCTCTCAACAGCTTCTGCTATGAATTTCCACTTGTCATCACGTGCACACTTTTGTTCAAAAACGGCTGCCTCACTCAATGCTACCGTATGATTTGAATCTGTGGAAATTTCATTTACACCATAATGATCAACTATGAAATTCCTATTTTGGTACAAGTTTCGATTTTTCAAGGTTTTGTCTCTTGAAGCAATGCAATTGAGCTCATGTCTTCCAAGCAAAAGAAAGTGGTCGTTTCCAAAATAGTATAATGATTTTACATGAGATAACGGATCGAGTATAACTGAATCTTTCTTCAAAGATGTTAAGCGAAAATCCCGATTGATTGCATCATTTGCAAGATAGCCTAGGATAGCATTTCCTACTCCGATAGGACAGAAATAACCCGGAGGACAAGCTTTTGCTTTGTTTGCAACTCCTGTGCCTCTTTTGCATACATGTCCCAAAGGGCAAAGCATTCTAAACTGTCCTTGAGGTGCAATTAGAGAAGTATCTGGAGTAGTTGCAACACCACAAAAATACCCCTCTTTACAATCATATTGAATTGAGGTGCCTGTCATTTCGTCACACACAGCTCCTTCCTTACATAGTGAAGCTTCAGTGCGGAACTTTGTGTTGCATATCAAATCTGCTTCACAGGTACCAACATAAAACTGATCTTTGCCTTTCAATACCATACGCTGTCCGAGTTCTGGCCCGACGAAGCAGCACTCTCCTCTTTGGTGCATCTCATACTTTGGATCAACAAAGCACCCCATCTTAGCGTCGTATTCTGGACATTTTGAGATATCATAGCCACCCTCCAAATCAAAATCCGGATCTGTATACACAACATCGAAATTGTCTCCTTCTGTAGCAACTTTTGAGTGATTCATGAGCTTAAATCCTGGTGTGCAATTAAAACTTGGATTAAAGCGCCTAGACTTTGGCAGATCTAGAAATGTGTGACCACCATATCCTTGATGAAAATATCCAGTTTGAAGGTCGAACTGCATACCGTGATACTGGGATAGCCTTTGATACAATAGTGAACCTTTTCTCTGCTTATTGTAATAACACTTAGCAACATTTCTGTATTTTAGCCCCGCAATTGTTGCAGGACGAAAATGAGCACCTCGTCCCAGCACATCAATATATGGTGGAATAAGTTCACCAAAAAAGTAATGTTGACTTGAATGACCAGTATTTTCCAAGCTTATCAAAAACTCAGATACAACAGGGTCATCCTCAGATTTCGTCTTAATAGTTCTATAATTCGTTGATTCCTCTTTTAGATTTAATCTCAAGCACTCCACTAATGAAAATCCTGGTGGTCTTTCCTCAAGAGGAAACTCATACTCGTATACTGGGTGCCCATTCAGATTCAAAACAGGCTCAAAAGGTGTTGGGAGATCATCTCTCATACATGGCATTGTCATCCCTTCAAGATCACATAAAACACCTGGGGGACATCTAATACATTCGCCCTTTTCTCTCAACTCCCAATTCTTAGACCAAGTCCCTTTAGGGCAGGGAGAACATGCCGAAGAGGGCTTTTCAAAAGGATTTTGGTATGTTCCAGGCCCACAAACATTTGCTTCATACTGTCCTTCCATTTCACAACTTGTGCCGGGTGGACAAATGAAGCACATTTCTGTTTGAACTGTTGGGGCATATGTTCCAGGAAGACATTTGGCAGGTTGGACAGTACCTAGCAGTCCTGCAAAAGTCCCTCTTGGTGTGGGTTTTGGTGTTGCTGTACCTTTTGGACAGTAAAAACCTTTTGGGCAAAGTCCAGCCCCTCTAGCATTTATTGAGGCTGCATCACAATAGAAGCCTTCAGAACATGGTTGAGCATACAAAAAATCACCCTCTTGAACAATATGACTCCCAACACCACCTGCACAGTATGTCCCAGGTGCACATGGATATGGCCTGAGGGTTGTATCATTTCTGAAAGGATCAGATGTAGCAACACCACCATTACAGTAGAAACCAGGTGGACAGCGGACGTTTGGACTGCCTAAACCGCTTAAAGAGCATACATAGCCCATTGGACAGATGACTGGGTCGATTCGGCCATATCCAGGGCAAAAATATCCCGCAGGACATACTGTGCATGTTTCTTGCCCTATCATGCCATTGAATGTTCCTGGTGTACACGGTTTGGGCATCCTATTCCCATTCCCTGAGCAGTATGATCCTACAGGACAAGACACTCGTATACCAAATGGACAATAGAAGCCACTAGGGCACTCGCCAAAACCCCTTGGTGTTTTTGACGATTCTGGGCAATGCATGGAGGCAAAACATGGATGTGGTGATGCATATGCCTCAAGCATGGTAGAGTTGACTGCAGTACCGGCATTACAGTAAAATCCGGCTGGACATGGAACTGGCTGTCTAAGAAAGACGGGCTGAGATTGGCTGTCAAAATTAGCAGCTCCCAAGCTTGGTTGACTAAACATAGTCTCTATTCTCAAACACTTCTCATCCAAACAATATCTACCACGAATAGGGGTAAAGGAAGAAGACTCATCAATTGGCAATCTCTTATTCTCCATCCATACTCTAGCAGGCATTTTGGATGCCTGAAGTCCAAAATCATCTGTGGAGTTGTTCCAACATATAAGTTGTCGATCACTGAATTCTTGTTCATTATCACAATATGTTGCAGAGGTTGATGTTCCTTCAAGACAGAAAAAACCTTCTGGACACAATTTAGAGGGATGTGAAAGGCCCGGCTCATCACATACATACCCTTCAGGGCAAATTCTTGGCACTGGTAATCCCTGCTCAGGACAAACAAATCCAATAGGACATGGAAGACACATACTTTGCCTGCTGTGTGGTTGGAATGTTCCTGGATGACACAGGGTGAAATTTTTTAGACTAGGAAGACAATATGCACCTTTTGGACATTCCATGACAGATTGCAGATCTTTGGATGATACATATAATCCTTCCTCAATGCTTTGAATGTATTCAAAGTGTTGTGATGTTGCTGAAAAATCTTGTCCATTGCTGCCAACTGAAATCATTGATTTTTTTTGGGTCAAGTCTTGGGGAGGTGAAATACAAATAACTGTCTCATTTGATAAGAAAAAGCCAGTTGTGACTAGTTTGCCCACCCTACAAGCAAGCATTGTGCTGTTAACAAAGTGTTTCCCAGAAACAAAGAAAAATGTACCACCAGAAGACGCCCCCTTTGCATTATATGCTTTTGTTACGATTTCATCCCTGTAGTAAATAAAGTTTTCCACTGCCTTTTCATAATGTTTACCATTATTAGTGACATAAAGGGGAACCACCTTTCCCTGAATAATGTTATGTAAGTTTGCATCACCAAATGGTTGACTATTTAGCTCCCAAATCTTTACTGGTGGTACAACGCAGTTTATATGAGTTGAGGTGATAAACAATGCTGGTGTCGTCAAATGGCCAAATTGACACACTAGGTAAGATGTGTTGAAGAAATTTGAACCATAAACATCAACAATGGTGCCACTTAGAATAGCTGGACCAAACAAAGGCTCGAAATTTGAAATAGTCATTTTGCTATGGAACTCAAAGCTGAACGATGGCAAACAAAACTCCTGGCCGTTCTGTGTAATGCGAAAAGAGGCCTTCTCCATTTTAATTTCCGATGGTAGAGGACAAGAAACGTGTGACTCACTCATCCACTCTCCAGTTACAGCAACGGTTCCAAAATGACAGACCGGCTCAAGCTCAACAAAAAAAGGGCCGCCAAACACATCAATAGTGTGATTTGCGTCAAAAGTAGCCAATGGAGGATCAACATGTTGTATTATGCACCCAGCAATATATGTGAATTGTAGTGTTTGATTCTTGAGTGTAATCATGTCGTGGGTGTTCAAAGGAGTTTGAGAATCGACCAAGCCAACATTAACTTTGCTATGTTCGTTCCACGGTGGAGCTCTACAATTCGCCTTTGATTCACCAGGAAATGTAGTTGCAGGGACGACTATGAATCCTTGTGAGCAATCTGTCAAGTGAATTTCTTCAATTTCAAGAAAGAAAACACACGAAAGGTCCCTGGATTTGTATATGTGATTGCCCCACAATGTGATTTGTGTTCCACCTGTTAGAATACCATGCGTGGGTGACAACATCTCAAGAGGAGAAATAGGAACATAAGTGAAGATAACATGACTCGAAGTAAAGTCAGAACCTTCATTTTGTGAAATTTCGATGTGAACCTCCTCTTGAGTAAAAGTGTTGCCAGCTTCAGCCACTTGTATTACTCGAGTATGGCGGTACGAGAGAGCTGCTTCATCCCACATCGGGGTACCTACAAGTCTAGTTTCATCGACAGTAAGCATAGGGACATCGCGAGGAACTTTTCTAGACCATTCCAGAGCTGCTGCAGATTGCCTAATATGACCAGGAAAGCCATTTTTGAAGGTTACGCTAAAGGTCTTTTCCATTCCAACAATATCAAGAGAATTGGAAGTATATGCATGTATGGTATTTTCAAACATTTCAACATTTACTTTGCCAAATATCATAACATCCTCAAGAGCCTTCTTCAATTCTCGTGCTGTTGCGGTAACAGGAATAAAGTGAGTGAATTCATGCGTGCAATATTCTTGATAAATACTTCCATATTCATTGTGATCGCTCAACATTTCATAACAGGATTCTTCCTCAAAACCAAGAGCAAATGAGCCGCCCAATTCAGCAATTGTCGTATTACGATAAGGCAACAAAGCTACAGCGGTAGGGTGACAGTACAAAACCACTTCACAAGCTGGCACAATATGCGCAATCAAACTTCCTTCTGGGAACTTGTCATTTGCAAATAATATGTAATATTCTAAAGAAAAAGAATTCTCATTCTTCTTCAATTCAATATACACACTACAAGCAGAAAGAACCTGCAATGCATTATGAACCTCTTCAACATTCTCATGTATCAAAATTTTGTGGCTTACAAGTCCATTGTATTCAAAGAATAATTCATCTCCATCATGAACCTCAGTCAGAAACAAAACCCAAACAGTGTTACTAACTCCTTTCCGCTTTTGAAGCACCTCAATATTCACTGAACTACCCGTAAGCTGGGACACGTGATTAACAGACAATTTTGGGACATTTCCAACATCATGAAGGGAATGAAAGGTAATGTCCCACCTTTTGGCTCCATTTTCAGTCCTATTTTTATCCAAACTGATGTCGTTTACACTAATATTTGAAACCAAGCCTGTTCGTTCTAGAGCCAAGGCTAACTCTTCTGCCGATGTGTCGGCATATATAATTGAGGTTGTTTCCTCTTGTCCCGCACGAGTGACAGAAATGTTATAAGATCCGGAAATTTTCTTTGTTCCATGCGCAAGAAGCGTGCACTCAACATCAGCATTTTCCCCAACCAACTTGATACAATCATTGCCTTCTCTGAGAACATCAAATTTTTTGCCATTCAATGAAGTTCCTTTTGGAAATTCAATTTCCCATTTGTAGGAACTATCGTAAAAAGGACCCAATCGTGTAACATTAAAAAACTCTGGCATACCTCCTGCATTGTGGAGTGCCTCTCTCAGACCATCCGCACTTTCGTTGAAACTGATCCAGCGCGTCAGATAAATAGGAGAAGAATCATAATTTTCTCCAGGAACAATTATTTTGAACCCTTGTCCGATTTCATCGTCAGAGAGAAACAGAGATTGTGTCTCAAGGTTAGTAGCTGTTACTTGCACATTTCCTTGCCCTTGAAGAGCAAGAGTGTCCACATGAAGACTAATTATTGGGTTTGAGAGTTTGCCATTTGGGGGCAAGCCAACATAATGTGGAAACGACACTACATATGAAAGTGTACCATTTCCAAATTCGTCCATTTCAAATGACTTGGTAACATGAACAACGTCAATTCCATTCACCATTGCTAAGGATCCCTCAACAACCTGCGATGAAGCATTGAAGGGTATTTGAGGAGACAGCATATCGTCTAACAAAAACGAAAAAGTACCAGAAATTTGATGCGTTCGATTGGCAATAACTTGAAAAATTACCAAAAATGTTTGCCCCCTGGGATTCAGAGGCCCGGTTGTTTTGATTTCGTGCACTTCATGAACATAATCGTCTGCGGTCAATTGAATAGATTGGATTTCCTTCACCCAAGACATGGATATGAGGGACACTGACTGGACTTCCTCTAGAAATGTAAGGGAAGGAGTTGTGCACGTAATTTCTTCAGTATCTACAAACTGAGCATTCACTATAATATCACCAAATCTACAACGCAGCTGATTCTCATAATCCATAAAAGAGCCGCCGAATACTCTAATTCGTGTTCCTCCAAATACTGGTCCTTGTTCTGGCAACACCAGTAATACCCGAGCATCTTCATCATATGTATATACACCTGCAGAGACGAATCCATCTTCACTTCCGCTCAGTGATACAAACAATTGAAAATCGATACCTTGCAAAGGTAGATCCTTGAGCGATGGGGATCGACAGGAAATTATGGAGCCATCATCAGCCACCATATCTGGTTTAAATGACACCCCTGCGAGTTTACATAGAGTTTCGTTTAGATATACCACCGGTGAAGTGCTTGGTTCGTCAAACAGTGAAATGTTGCTGTAGACATTGATTAGCGTTCCTCCTTTGGCTGGGCCATGCCTCGGATACATCACAAAAGGGCCATCCGAGCTGGTATAACCCACATAGATAAAATCTTTTGGTGCTCTAATCCAATCATGACCTCCGTTGAATGATAGGTCGACGGCTATCGCACCATCAAAATCACTTCCGACAACCGGAACATCGCAGATTACGGTAGAATTTTCAGAAACTTGGGCTTGTAGAACATGAGTTCCGTTAAATCTACAGTAGAGATCAACTTGTTCCGGCATAGATGAAGATAGAAATAATTCAAGCTTGCTTTTTCTGTAATTCAATCCAAACTCGGGCTTGAATGATAAAATCGATATGGGTGAAAAAAATACTACATCAACTACAGTTGAAAAATCATAGCCATTCAAAGTAATGTCCATTTTCACCAGCTGCAGGGTAGTCGACAACTGCAGTACCGGAGAGGTGCATGTCATTAATTCAGCCGTTTCATATACTGCTGGGACAGTAATCGAATAGTTGAAGCGGCAACCAAGAGTACTCAATTGTATGAAATTCATGCCTTCAACAACAATTTTTGTCCCTCCGCTGGAAGGACAAATAGCTGGAGAAATTTCGTCGATCACAGGAACAGCTACAAATTTTGTCGTCATAACAGAAGTCCAATCCTCTCCGTTAGTCGAGACGCTTAGTTGTACACTCCATTTACTGACTTGCAAGGCATCGAGAGCCTTGTTTGTAGTTGGGAAGAAGTGTTCTAAATGAGGTCGCTCATTGCATTCAATCCTCGTAGAATCAACAAAAGTTGCCTTAGTAGTCATTTCATTTATAATTGAATGTAGATAATACCAGACATAAAGGCAAGATAACGTATTTGAATCACGGAAATTTTCTCCCTTAATGATCCATGACTCATTTGAATTTCTCTGAGCAGGGTACAAAGGAAACATTTCCGTCAAGTATTGATCCTGCACAAATTCAAATTCGGCGCTAGATGAAGCAAATACAGAGTTTGAGCTCCCAAAGGACACTGTAACCCCCACGCTTTGTGGATTTAATATTGCTGGAGTCCTACAGTTAACAGTGTCAGATCTTATGAGAAAGCCAGAAACTTTTTCTTTTCCAAAATGACAAAATACTTCATCTGGATTGATTTCACCAGAGGGAAAAGAACTTCCGACAATTTGTACTGTCGTATTTCCAGACATCACTCCATGATCTGGCATAATATAATCTACTTCAGGATGAGCCAGATATCTTAGTCTCAGATCTGCGCTTCCATGAAAATCCAAACCGTTAAATGACAAACTCACTTCAACCTCAAAAGGAGGAGAACGAGCACCATAAAGCGGGGGAACTGGGCAATTAACGACATGCAACGAACTATTTCCGAAAGTGATCCCAATATTGCCGAACTTGCAAAGAATTGGTTCATGAGAGTTTGAAAAAGGAAATTCACGAATCGATAGATCGATAGTGGTGTTAGCGTTTACCACCGCCGACTTAGGGACGATAGACAGAATCTCAGGATTTGGGAAGTATTCGTATTGCAACGGGGATTTCGAAATAATCAAAAGTGCTCCATTACTCATAATCGCAATTTCCAAGCTTACCAGCCCGTGTATATTGGATTCTGGCGAGTCACAAATTATTTCATTCTCAGACTCTCTAATTGATCGACTAGTAAAAATCCGATTTAGGACACAAAGAAGTTCATCAAGTGGAAAATTTCGGCCATAAACTCTCAAGGCAGTCCCTCCAATCATGGGACCACGTGACGGCGTTGTTTCAATAAGCTGCAATGGAGTGTAATAATAAAAGTTTGTATCTGGTTTCTTCTTTGAAGAAACACGTTGAAGAGGTCGACCAGCAGATGTTGATAAAATACTTAGATATTGATTTCCCGGAACACTCGGTGGAGTTACACACGTTAATTCGAAATTAGTAATAAACCTTGTTGTTGCCATCACATCTCCAAACAAGCAAACTGTATCCTTTGTGAAACCTGCTCCAATCAATTTGATTTCATGACCACCTGTCGTCAGCCCAACTGCCGGCGAGAAAGAATATATAACAGGGGCAGATACGTATTCGAAATAAATTGGAGCTGCAATGTAATCCGCTTGGTTGAAAGTGACTTCGACCAAAACTTGGCACTTGGACAAGGTAAATAATGACGCGCATTCAAATTGAGGTGTAAAGCACGATATAAGTTCGTCTGATATGATCTTTGCCGGAACGGCTATACCACCAAAGCGGCAAGTGGCAGACCCAGATATCAGAGGAAAGAATGAACCCTCGAGAGTAACTTCTACGTTCCCACTTTCTGGACCATAAGATGGAAGAATTGAAAAAACTTTTGGCTCAACAAAGTAACTGAAAATGAGTTCTCCACGAGCTGCTTCGATGGGCATGTAAGTATCAGACATGCTGCTTAAAAGTTTTACAGTTGTAGCGCAAGTTCCATTTTTCACCTTAGTAAGAAAGTTTTCCAAGGTTCCAAACACCTCTTCAGCTGGTGGGGTTATGCATAAGAGACTCGTTGAGTTAATAATTTGTGCACGGATTGGTGCCGCAAGTCCAAAGTTGCATGATGTTTGGATGGCCTGCTCAAAATTTGAACCAGTAATAAAAGCGATTGTGCCGCCAGTATGGCGACCTGAACGAGGAGATATCTCGTTGACCTTTTCATCCTCATAATACGTGAAGGTCCAGCTTTCGCTTGAATTAAAGACGAATTCCTTTGCGGGTTCTAGCTCAGCAACTAGGCTAATATTCACCACCGAATTCCTCTTAAAAGACAATCGATTGCTAGGGCTCAAACATCTGACTTTCGAATCAGATTCAATCCGTGCGTTGACCGCCCCAAATTCCCCAAATGCACATTTGAGCGAATGAAAGTTGTTTGAAGAGAAGCCTCCTCCAAGAATGGTTAACAGTGTGCCTCCTCTGGCGGGCCCTAGTATGGGGAAAATGTTGATCACAGAAATGTGCTCTAATACTTCTAGCTTCATGGGGGTTGTGAAAAAGCTGTCGCCGTTCGAGCTCAAGGATATGGAATAAATTCCGCCTGCTTTTAGATCGTCAGGAACTTGACAAAGAACAAGAGTCGAATTGAAGACTTTAGCGACTGTCGCTCGTGGACCAACTTTACACAAAAAGCCTGCTCCTATATCGAGAAAATTTTCACCCCAAATTTGTAAATTTGGTATTTGTCCAGAAAATATTTTTGTCGGCACTACCCTTTCAACCCAAATGTCCTTGGTGTACACGATTGTGCTGCTTAATCCTGTATAATCAATTCCATTGGTTGATATCTCCAATTTCGCGATTCCACCGTTACCTCCGTCTGGACACGGAGGGGCTTCAACATCTACTGAAGTCACAGATAATGGAATGATTTTAGATATAGAAATAAGCATCGGATCTAAGATTGAAGAAAAGCGCAGCCAAATCGTTCTATTTACAGGAAACCCATCGCCTAAAATAGCAATATTTGCCCCTAATGCAGGAATGAATCTTGGACTGATTCGAGCTATCTTTGGAAGGTCTATATACTCAAAATCTGAGGAGCTACCGTTATAACTCCAAGTCTGACTCTGGTATTTCTGGTACTGGTGAGAGATTGCAAATGAAACAACGCGCTTTCTCTGAACTGACGGCAAAAGACAACTGATTGATCCGTCCTCTGAACTCATAATAACAGGGGATATTTCTGACCCAAACATGCACACAAAACGAAGGTCAGACCTGAAGTTGGACAAGCCTGATGCAATAACTTTCACAGTTGTAGTCTTTCGCACGAAACCAATGTGAGGGAAAATTTCAGAAATCGAAATTGGTTCGGTGATGTTGAAAGATACAAAGCCTGAGTTGAAATAAATATTGCTCTGGCCTTGTGCGATTGTTAAGAATGTTTGTCCAGGCGAAAGATCGTCGGGTAAAGGGCAAATTAACGATTCATTGGAAACTCGATGAGAATTCGACTTATACTGCACCGAAGTTCCTTGTCGGAACCAGCATGTCAATGCCTCGCCTCGCACATAGCCTGAGCCTGTTACAACAACGAAAGTCAAAGGACCTTGTGGAATTATTTGTGGTTTCACACTGTAAACCATTGGGACGTGTACGAAATCAAATCTGAGTTTTTCCTCTGTTTCCTGGCCATCGATTTCCCTCAAAACGCTAAGCAAAGCAGAGACTTTGTCTGTCTTAATCTCTGGCGAAGATATTTGATTATAAGAAGAAAACTCCAAGGAGCAAACTAAACTAGTCGAATTCAAAATTAGCGCTCTGCTTGTAAATTGGTCTTCGAACACCTCCGCCGTAGTCAGAAGGCAGTTATAATTTAAGGCTGATTCGAAGTTGCTACCGGTCACCATCACATCAAACATTCCTTTAAACGGCCCTTGTCTAGGGGACGCGCTCTGCAATGAGATCGAAGGTAGGATTTTTATGTCATACCCTGTGTCAAATGTTTGACCGCCTTCTTTAACAAGCCATATTGAGGCAACTAAAGTCGTTGTCAAAGATGGGATAGATGGAGACAGAAATTTGCACTCCCTGTCATTGTCACAATACAAATCAAGCTTGGCAATAGGCAAGAAAGGATCTAAGCCAGTTGACGCGACATGAGCAAACAAATGAATATTTCCCATACCACCGAGGTTCCACCCAACAAGATTGATTAACGTGCCTCCCCTTGAAGAAACTATTGAAGGATCTAACTGTTGGACGGTTGGTTCACTGGTTTGAAAACTTATTGTGGCAGAAAGGTTAGAGAAGTCTTGACCGTTTGAAGAAATAGAAACATCTACAATTCCCAAAAAACTGTAGTCTTGCACTGGTAGTTGACACCACATTTCTTTCGTGCTG
>Ga0075154_10001190_pt1 | contig 19230 bp, 11 predicted proteins | sample JI71714BDNA_FD_70965 | JGI IMG/M metagenome (GOLD analysis project Ga0075154, IMG submission 70965) | Wastewater effluent complex algal communities from Wisconsin, to seasonally profile nutrient transformation and Carbon sequestration -... | ecosystem: Engineered > WWTP > Effluent > Algae...
GTACAGGCAAAAACCCCTTCACTAAAAAAGCATCTTTAATTCTTGATGTTTCAATGGGTTGCTGAATGTTAGAAATATTAATTACCACCATATCATTAAAACTATTGGTGTATAAGAAGTTATTTTTTATTGAAATTTCATTGCAACCCAATACTTTAATAAAAGCAAACCTTTGGGCGTTGGCAGGTATAGAATTATCAATTACATGAATGCCTTCTCCAACTTCGCATTGCAATAAATAATTTTGATACGCATAAATGTTGCCTGCTTTTTTAACTGTATGTGGCGTATCAATTGTTACTTGTTTTAAACTTAAATCGTTACTATAAATTGGCTTATATCCCATAACTTTATAGTTTTCGTTGCCCTTATTGGTGCAATTTTTACCAGCAACCATAGCCATTGATAAAATAAATATTGCCAATTTCATATTGTTAGTTTATTTGCAAGACACTTATTTTATTTTATAGCTGCACAATACATTGTAATCAATTTGTAAAATATGGAAGAACTTACTTTTAACTTATCAAAACCCATTGCTATTGGATGCGATCATGCAGGGGTTGAATATAAAGACGCTACAAAAAAATACTTAGAAGCAAAGGGGTTTATAGTAACCGATTTTGGAACAAATGGACCAGCATCGGTAGATTATCCAGATTTTGCACATGCTGTTGCAAATAGTGTTGAACAAGACGAAACAGCTTTTGGTATTTTATTTTGTGGCAGTGCAAATGGTGTTTGCATTACTGCCAATAAACACCAAGGTATAAGAGCAGGATTAAGCTGGGAAAACGATGTTGCCAAACTAATTCGTAAACATAATAATGCCAATGTTATTTGTATTCCTGCACGTTTTGTTGCATTGCCATTGGCATTTGAAATGATTGATAACTTTATGAATACAGCGTTTGAAGGTGGTCGTCATGCCAACAGAGTAAACAAAATTGCTTGTAGTTAATTTGTCCAATATCAATTTTTAGAATAAAAAAAATAGTTGTATGAAAAGATTTTTCTTCATTCCTTTTTGTTTGGTAACCCTTGCGGTTGCTGCACAAAACAATAAAGATGCAAGCAAATTTGCATCTACCATTACTCAAAAAGATTTAAAAGATCAACTAACCATTGTAGCTGCAGACGATATGGAAGGCAGAGAAACTGCAAGTCCTGGGCAAAAAAAAGCAGCAGCTTATATCGAAGATCAGTTTAAAAAAATTGGCTTAAAACCAGGCAATGGCAATAGTTATCAGCAATTGTATCCTGTATATCAAGATGAACTTAAAAGTGCTTCATTAAGTTTATACAACATCAATTTCGATGTAAATAAACATTTTACAGCAAACTTATCCAGTAGTGTCAATGGTGGCTGGGCTATAAAAAATGTTGTGTACGTAGCTTACGGAATTAGTGATAAAGAAAGAGACGATTATAAAGATGTTGATGTAAAAGGTAAGTGGGTAATGTTGTTAGATATTAGCCCTGCTGATATGGAAAAAGGAGAAAGTTTTATACCCGGGCCTTCTCGTTTTGGATTGAGTGGAAAAATTAGAACTGCTATGCAAAAAGGAGCTGTTGGCGTGTTGGCTGTTTCAAAAAGTTTTATGAAAGAAAATCAACCAACACCTTCTACTCTTGGCAACATGTATATGAAAAAAGAAGGTTCAGGATCTGGTGCAAGCAATGCAATTCCTGTTTTGTCAATTTCATACCAAGCAGCAGCATCTGTATTAACAAAAAATATAACATCATACACAGAGCTTAAAAATCTTCCAATTGGTGCTTATGCTACCGATGGACAAGTTCGAATTGTAAAAGAAACCAATCAATTAGAAAGCTCTAATGTTATTGGTGTTTTAGAAGGAACTGATAAAAAAGAGGAGTATGTTGTATTAACTGCACACTACGATCATTTGGGAAAAAGAGGTGATGTGGTTTTTAATGGAGCTGATGATGACGGAAGTGGAACTGTTAGCGTAATTGAAATGGCTGAAGCGTTTGCCGAAGCAAAGAAAAAAGGAAAAGGACCAAGAAGAACAATTGTTTTTATGACAGTGAGTGGAGAAGAAAAAGGATTGTGGGGAAGTGAATATTATGGAGATAATCCAATTTATTCCTTAGAAAAAACAACTGTAAACTTAAATACAGATATGGTTGGAAGAATTGATCCATCGTACAAAGGCGATAGTTTAAATTATGTTTTTGTAATTGGAGAAGATAAATTGAGTAGCGATTTATTAAAAATAACTGATAGTATCAATACTCATTTTAAAATGGAATTGGATAGAAGATACAACGATCCCAAAGATCCCAATCGTTTTTATTATAGAAGCGATCATTACAATTTTGCTAAAAAAGGGGTGCCTATTATTTTTTACTTTAATGGTGTTCATAAAGATTATCATAGAGAAAGCGATACGGTAGAAAAAATTAATTTTGATGTAATGGAAAAAAGAGTTCGTTTAATTTTTACAACAGCTTGGGTAATGGCCAACAGAGAAAATATGTTGAAGAGAGATTTACCATTGAATATGCCAGGGCGATAAAAAGTAAAATCAACTAACTAACGATAGCTTATTTTTTTTTGGTTGAAATACATTTCAATTTACATTCGCAAAACAATGATGAACAATAAACATATTAAGATTACGAAAAAACAGCCTCTTTGAGGAAGTTGAGTAAGCTTTGTATGTACCACATAAAAAAAGTTTAAAAACCTTCCTCTAAAACAGGAAGGTTTTTTTATTATTAGAGTTGAGTAAATGGCTTGGTTGGTTTTTAAAGTTCAACAAAGAACAAAGCGTTGAAAAGTGCGATGCTTCGACTACGCTCAGCACAGGCTGTACAATGTTGAGTAGAAAATAAAAAGCCGGCAACCATAAATTATTAATCATAAACCCTTTTTGCATAGCAAAAAGAAAAAACAAAAATTGGGGGGAAACAAAAATGAAAGTAGCCGTTGTAGGAGCCACTGGTTTAGTGGGCACAAAAATGTTACAAGTACTTGAACAAAGAAATTTTAATGTAACAGAATTAATACCTGTTGCAAGCGAAAGAAGTGTGGGTAAAGAAGTTGTGTTTAAAGGTAAGCCGTATAAGGTTGTTGGTATGCAAGCTGGCATTGATGCAAAGCCTGCTGTGGCTATTTTTAGTGCTGGTGGAAACACAAGTTTAGAGTGGGCTCCAAAATATGCTGCAGCTGGCATTACAGTAATTGACAATAGTAGTGCATGGCGTATGGATGCTACCAAAAAATTAGTAGTGCCAGAAGTAAATGCCAATGTGTTAACTGCAGAAGATAAAATTATTGCTAACCCAAATTGTAGTACCATACAAATGGTAGTTGCATTGCAGCCTTTACATGCAAAATATACAATTAAAAGAGTGGTTGTAAGCACTTACCAAAGTGTAACTGGTACTGGCAAAGCTGCGGTAGATCAGCTATTTAATGAAAGAAAGGGTGTTGAAGGTGAAATGGCCTATAAATATCAAATTGATTTGAATGTTATACCACAAATTGATGTTTTTTTAGAAAATGGATACACCAAAGAAGAAATGAAAATGGTGAAAGAAACTTGCAAAATTATGCAAGACGATAACATTAAAGTTACTGCAACCACTGTTCGTATTCCTGTTGTTGGTGGCCATAGCGAAAGTGTAAATGTTGAATTTGAAAATGAATTTGATTTAGAAGAATTGAAAACATTGTTGAGCAATGCTCCTGGTATTGTATTACAACAAAACGATGCAGAACAATTTTATCCAATGCCTTTGTGGGCTCATGAAAAAGATGAAGTTTTTGTTGGAAGATTGCGTAGAGATGAAACACAACCCAAAACATTAAACATGTGGATTGTAAGTGATAATTTACGTAAAGGAGCTGCTACCAATGCTGTGCAAATTGCAGAATATTTAGTTGGCAAAGGATTGCTATAGTTTTATAATTTCACACAAAGCTGCAAAGTCTAGGAAGTACACAAAGTGTTTTGTATGAATTACAATCTCTTTGTGGCTTGATAATCTTAATACACTTTGTGTGAAATTATTTTACATTCCTTCTGTATCTGGCAATGATTCTAGCACTTGTTTTTTCATGGCCTTATTAACTAAATAAACGCCAATTAATGTAATTATTGTACCAATAACCAATCGTAATGTAATGTGTTCGTTTAATAAAAAAGTGCCAATTGAAATTGCAATTATAGGATTTATGTAAGCATATATAGAAGCCAATGCAACAGGTAAATGTTTCATGCTATATATAAAAGCAACAAAAGCAATAATAGAACCTGCAAAAGTTAAGTAGGCAATAGCAGCCCAAGATGTAGTAGGAATTGCTGAAATTTGAATATAGCTACCCGAGCCGTAACTTATAATAAACATAAGGCAGCTACCAAATAACATTTGCCAACCCAAGCCAAAATATGGATTGATATTTACCTTTTGTTTTGATATGCTTATAGTGCTATAGCTCCAAGAAATTGTTGCAATACCTGCCAATAAAAGACCAATAAAATAACCTTCTGTTTTTGTGCCAAATGCACTTTCATAAAACACAACACCAATACCTACAATACCCAACAAAATACCAATTACGGCAGCTAGGTTTATGTTTTTGTTGTTGTAAAAAAAGTATTCAATTAATACAACACACAATGGATACAATGCACCAATAAGTGCACCTAAGCCACTAGGTATATATTGTAAGCTCCAAGTACTAAAACCGTTGGCAAATACAAAAGTAAAAATGGATAGAAAAAACAATTGTTTCAATTGCTTTTTAGTGGGTAAGGGTTGTTTACGCACCAACATAAAAAAAGAAATAAACAATGTTCCACCAATAAATTGACGAATGGCAGCTAACTGTAATGCTGGCATTCCGGTTACGCCAAACTTCATAGCAACCCATGTAGTACCCCAAACAATTGATGTAACACATAAAGCTAAATAGGCTTTTTGTTTGGAGTTCATGTACTAAATATTTTACTAATGCTTAAAATGACGCATACCTGTAATAACCATTGCTAAATTATGTTGAACAGCATAGTCAATACTGTCTTTATCTCTTATACTTCCTCCTGGTTGAATAAAAACTTTAACACCTGCTTCGTGAGCAATGCTTACACAATCGTTAAAAGGAAAAAAAGCATCACTTGCTAAAACTGCACCTTGTAAACTAAAATTAAATTGCTTAGATTTTTCAATAGCCTGACGTAAAGCATCAATCCTAGAAGTTTGTCCACAACCCTTGCCAATGAGTTGTTTATTTTTAATTAAAGCAATGGCATTGCTTTTTAAATGTTTGCAAACCAAATTGGCAAATATTAAATCATTTTTTTCGACTACTGTTGTTGTTCTTCCTCCAACTTCTTTCCATTCTATAAAATTACCATCATCGTTTTGTTGAGAAAGAGTTCCATTAAGAAGGCTTTTTGTTTGTACCGAGTTTGGTGATTGCAGAGAAGTGAGCTGAAGCAGAATTCTATTCTTCTTACTTTTTAAAATGGCTAACGCATCCTCATCAAAGTTTGGAGCAATTAATGCTTCAAAAAATATTTCATTAATGGCTTCGGCTGTTACTTTATCAATTGTTCCATTGGTAACTAATACGCCACCAAAAGCACTTTCTGGATCGCCAGCTAAAGCAGCCTCCCAACTTTTGTGTACAGTATTTTTTGCAGCAATGCCACAAACATTGGTATGCTTAATAATGCCAAATACCACCTCTTTAAATCCCTCCAAATGAGGGGCTTGAAATTCGCTGATAATTTGTACAGCAGCATCCACATCAACTAAATTATTATAAGAAAGGTCTTTACCATTTAACTGTGTAAACAACTCGTTTAAATTGCCATAAAAAGTTGCTGACTGGTGTGGGTTTTCTCCATAACGCAACACCTGTTTATTTGCTGATGTTTGTGTTGCTGTATTTTCTGGATTGAAATAATTGTTAATGGCAATATCATAATTCATTACCACTTGAAAAGCTTTAGCTGCATAAGCTTTGCGTTGTTCAATTGTAGTTTCTCCAGCTTGGTTGTTGAGTATATTTTCTAAAGTTTCATAATCATCTTTGGCCGCAATTACCACAACATCTTTGTAGTTTTTTGCAGCAGCTCTAATCATACTTGGCCCACCAATATCTACTTTTTCAATAATTAATTTTTCGTCGTTGGTAGATGCCAATGTTTCTTCAAAAGGATATAAATCAACAATCACCAAATCAATTTCAGGAATTTTATATTCGTTCATTTCTTGCACATGTTGTGCATCGTCTCTTTTACCTAAAATTCCACCAAAAACAACTGGATGCAATGTTTTAACCCTTCCTCCTAAAATAGATGGATAAGTGGTTAAGCTTTCTACGGCTACACACTTTATTTGAGCATCTTCTAAAAACTGTTGTGTGCCACCTGTGCTATAAATAGTAACACCCAATGCTTGTAATTTTTGTGCCAACGGAATTAAACCATCTTTATAAAAAACAGAAATTAAAGCAGCGGAAATTTTTTTTTGCATGATGTATTTTAAGGGCTGTAAAAGAATGCTGCAAATGTATCATGTTCAATTAAATTAAGCTCATTGTAACAACTTTAATTATTGGTAACTTAAAATGTTGCTTGATTTGCTGTTTTGAAGCAATTCTTTCTTTTGATATACAGTAGAATTATTTAAAAAGAAAATATTTTAAACTTGAATTGATGTAAACGAAAGAAGCTGATTTTTGAAGAGTTTGTAAAACTTCAAAAATCAGCTTCTAACATATTTAACCAAGTAATGGGTAAATTAAATCTAAAAGAAATAGAATATTAGGATGTGTGTTTATTTTTTTTATACTTTTCTTTTACTTTTTTAGCTCCGTATCCAACACCTGCTGCTAATAGCAAACTTAAGCCTCCATCTATTGGCACATCTTCTACATCGTCGCCAAAGCCGGGTTGTGCAGTTGCTAAAACAGGTAGCAAAATCATTATAAAAATTATGAGTACCAATACTCTATTGTATGTTTTCATTATTTACTATTTTACTGAATGGTTAATTTTTGAACAAAAGTTTGATTGCCAACGGCAACCTGTACAAAGTAGTTGCCTTTGGTAAGCCTACGAATATTAATGGTTTCGTTAATGGTAGAAGTTTGTCCCAATTCTGATAGATGTACCTGTTTTCCATTGGCACTAATTATTGAAATTGCAGCTTTACCTTTTTCGCTTGTATTTAGCAAAACTTGTACAAATTGAGAAGCTGGGTTTGGAAAAACTTTCAAATCAATATGATCCGCTTGTATTGGTAATGTTGGTTGCTTTTTAAACACAATGCTGAACCTGTTTTTATCAACCTCTTTATCTGTTTTTTCAAAAGAATAATCGAGTTGAGTATTGGTCAACAATTCTTGTTTACTACCTTTAAGAGCATCATACAAATAAGCTGTTAAAGGCTCTTTGAATGCAGAAGCTAAGTTTGTACCATTAATTCGTAATACATAGTTGCTTGCTGAAAGTTGACTGATTTCTACATTAACAGTATCGTTGGCTGTAAGTAAAGGTCTACCTTCTATACTGTACAATTTGCCATTGTTGTTAAACGAAATATTTTCATCTAGATTGCCTATTTTGTCGGCATCTTCCAAACCTTTATCCATTTTAAAGTTCTTGTCAAATACAACTGTTGCACCATCTGCAGAAACGCCTTCTTGCATACGTTCTTGTACAAATAATTGAATAGCTATTTTAGCCAATTGATTGTTGGTTCTAAATACACTTCTATTTTCGGTGGTTTTCATATTTTCGGTAAAAGACAAAGAAGCTGCACCGTTGCCAATAGTTTGAACCATAAATGCTTGACCCAATTGTATATTTTTATCTACCAAACTAGATGGATTGTTGTTGGTTTGAGTTACTGCATTGTAGGCAACGTAAGCTCCTCTACCATTGGCTCCAGAAAGTGTTGGATCCCACACGTAAAAAACAGGATTTATATTGTTTTTTGTAACAGCTTCCCAATCAATTGGCGAAGCATAAGGATTGCCCACTAAACTGTAACCATTTGTAGTTGTACTTAAATTGCTATTGGTTACATTTCCTCCTGTAATTGTACCAGTACTACGTAAAACTGTATTGGTAGCTAGAGGATTATTGCTAGATAAATTTACAGTTCTATCGCCTCTTATCATTAAACGGTAACCTGTACCAGTTGAAAGGTTGGCAATATTTGTGTTGGCAATAGAGGCCCAAGATTGAGTACTAGGATTTAAAGTGAATAAGCTAGCACTATTGGTTGCTGTAACGTCGAAACCATTTGCTGCACCTCCAGCACCTGTTATATGTGTTCCTTTTCCATTTTCTACAGTACCACCTTCTTGCCAATTAGCTCTTATAGTTGTTGTAGTGTTTACAGGAGAAGCAATAAAACGATAAGCTCTTTTTGCAGGGATAAAACGTTCTACAATAACATTTCCATCAATATAATTACCAATTATATTGGTTGCTGTAATCCTTGCCATGCTTGTTGCAGTAGATTTCAATACCAAACCATTGTTGGTAGTTAATACTCCCAGTATAGGTGTGTACCTATCAGTTATGTAAACAGAATCGTTTGCTGCAATGTTTGCACCAGCTGGGTTGTTGAGAGCTAAACTATTAATAGTGCCTTTGCCCTTTATAAATTGTGGAAGCGTACCGTATAATAATACTGTAGCTGCAATACTACCATTATTGGTTAAAGTACCGCCTGTTGTTATAAGTTCTGTTCCATCAATCGTTGCTCCGGTTTGAACTATTAAATCATTATTTCCTATATCAACACTCACGCCATTGTTCAATGTTATTGTATGTCCTGTTTGTACTGTAAAATCAGCAGGTTCGTTAAAAGCTAGAGGCGATGTGCCTGTGCCATTTGCATTACTTTTCCAGTTGGCTAAAATATTAGCCGAATGGTTACCAGAAGTGTAATAATGGGTCATGTTATATTCATAAGCACCCATGTCTATTCGTGAATCTTGTATTCTATTTTTACCTGCTATATCTGTATTGCCAATCTGTAAGCCTGTTGTATCTGTTGTACCAAAATTTATAACTGGACTACCTGTTTGCAACCTATAATCTCCTCCTGTAAATGGTGCTGTGGTTTCTGAGGGAGCATTTACAAATAATGGATTAGAGCTTCCGTCTATGTTTCCATTTGCCCCTCCCGATTCCCCCTGTACCAAGCTGTAGGCAGCTGATACAAATGATCCACTAATACCACTACTGTTACCATAAAGGATAGAGTTTGTTATAATTGGTGAAGTGCTGGCATCATAACTATATATAACCCCAGACCCCGAGTTTCCAGAAAAAGTGCAGTTGGTTATAATAGGCTTAGCATTGGAATAATTTTCTATGGCTCCACCAATTGCTGCAAAGTTTCCAGAAAAAATACAATTGGTAATTAGTGGATTAGAATTGCCAGAATTTTCCATGGCTCCGCCATATTGGCCATAATTACCAGAAAAAATACATTTGGAAATAACAGGACTTGAAGATTGATAATTTACCATACCACCGCCATCATAGATTGATGTATTTTGTGTAATGGTACAATTGGTAATAGTAGGAGAAGATGAATAATTGATGATACCACCACCAGACATCTGGTCAATAGAGAAACTGTTTACGGTTATAGTAGTCCCAAATGAATTTGCATTCCCTTGTTTAATGGTAAAACCATCTAGTACTGCTGTACCTACATTGCCTGCACTAACCACCACATGGTAACTGTTTCCAGCATCAACAATATTGTTGTTGTCTATATCACCACTTAAAATAGTTGGACTGGTTACATTTAACACTCGTTGTGCAAGCGAAGTTTCTGTACCAGCAAACCCACCAAACATTTTCACGCCTGCCTTAAGTACAAAGGCATTGTTGCGATTACTTGAGTCAATGTTGGTTAAATTATTAGCAGGTCGGTTAGGTTTATATGTGCCAGTAGCTACAAAAATAGTATCGTTGACGTTTACAGCATTAATAGCTTGTTGTAAATCGGGATAAGCATTTGCCCAACTTGATCCATTGTTGTTTCCTGTGGCATTGGCTTTTACATACTTTATATTGGAAGGGGGTGGTGCCGTACAAGCGGCAATTACAGCAGCTTCATTTAGACAATTGCTAAGGTTGCCCGAAATAGTTCTTAAATGAGTAGCTGCTGGGTTGGCAAGATAGCTACAGAAATTGGGTAGATTACATACAGCAAGAGATGGGTTGTCTCTTATAGTAAGTCCAGAGCTAGTTGAAGAATTAAAAGTAGTATTCTGTAATCCCGAAATATTTGACAGCAATGCATTGTTTACAATATAAATGTATTCTCCTGTCTGTGTTAAACTGCTTAAGCTATCAAGGCTCTGCAATTGATCATTATTATCAATCTCTAGCCCTTCGCCAACACTTTGCAAAGCACCTAAACCATTAATGTTTTGAAGTACAGGGTTATTGCCAATATATAATGCTCCATTTATCTGAGTAACTTTACTTACCCCATTTATATCTACCAATTGGGCATTATTCCAAAACTGAAGAAATCCGCCAACAGTGGCTAGTTTGTTAAAGCCATTAACATGCTGTAGTTGTAAATTGTTTATTAAATTAAGGTTTCCTCCAACAGTGGTTAGTTTGTTAAAGCCGTTTACATGCTGTAGTTGCGAATTGTTTACAAGCTGGAGAACGCCTGTAACAGAGATTAACTTACTTAAACTATCTATATTTTGTAATTGTGCATTGTTTGTAAAACTAAGATGTGCACCAATAGTGGTTAACTGGCTTAAGCTATTAACATGTTGAAGAATAGAATTGTTGTTAAAATTAAGATTTCCGCCAATGGTAGCTACTTTACTTAAACCACTAATGTTTTGTAGTTTTGCATTGTTTACAAAATTGAGATGTCCACCAATAGTGGTAAGTAGCTTTAAACCAGTTACTTGCTGAAGCAGCAAATTATTGCTAATATTAATATTACTACTAGCGTTTGTTAAAGTATTTAAACCGTTAAAATTGGTTAGTTGAGCATTATTTTGAATCGTAATTTGTCCAGAGGTTGTTAAAGCATCAAACCCATTAATCGTGGTTAATAGATTGTTTTCTCCAATATAAAATTGGGATACGGTTTCTAAAGAGCTAAATCCGCTAATCGTGGTTAAGGCTGAGTTATCGGCAACCCAGAAATTACTTCCAACAGTTTTCAAAGCATCCAAACCACTTAAGTTTGTTAAATTCTCATTATGAACAATATTTAGTTGCCCAGTAATTGTTTCTATACTACTTAAACCATTAAGATTTGTAATATTCGAAGGACCAGAAATAGTTAAATTTCCTGTAATTTGTTTGCAATTAGTATAAGAAATTACAAAAGCATCAACTTGTGCTTGTGTAGTTAAAGTAACATCGCCTATTGGACATAGAACAACTGGTGGTGTACCCATAATGTAAATGCCATAGTCTTCTACATCACCAATAGTTAACACTTGAGAGCAGTTTAGTTTATTGTTATTAATAACATCAACATCTCCTATAATACGCATACGAAGCAACTTGCCCATCACTGCAGTATCTGAAATGGTTACAGAACCTGTAAAAGTTATATTTTGACCTAAGGTTCCTGTACCTGCCGATACCAACTCACTCGGTTTTTCAAAAATACCATTGTTGTTATAATCTATATATGCTTCAAAACGTTCTTGACTATTTGTATTCGATCGTATAGATACACTTAATTGATACGTTTGACCTGCATTTACAATTGTACTTTTTGTGCATGAAAAATCTTCGTATTCACCGTTGGCCGATAAAGATGTTGTGTTGTTGATGGTATTGAAGGTTACATTGTTAACCGTTGCATCGTAATTGTTGGGAGGATTAAATGAAGTAGGTGTACAAACAGTTACTGTTGATGGGTTTGTAATGAAAACGGTATCTGTTTTTGAACTTGTTCCCTGTGAATTGGTAACCTGAAGTTTAATAGAATAAAAACCTGTATCGTTAAAAGTGTATGTAAGATTTTGCTTTGTAGAAGTATGTATAGATGTACCATTTCTTTTAATTGTCCATGCAAATGAAATTCCTGGCCATACTGTTTCTGCAAGAAAAGTATTGGGTGTACAACTTGAATTATCTATAAAAGTTAAAGTAGAACCCTTACAAGTAATCTCTGTAGGCTTAATAAAATTTACACCTGCAACAACAGGTGGCACAAGCGACATGTTGCCCTCGGATGCTAAAAATGATTTTCTTAAACTATCTATTGCAAATACTACACGTAACTTTTGACCAGCTGTAAATTCATTTTGACAAGTTGGCCCAGAGTAATCCATGTAGTTATGAGTATATAGTTCGCTAGATGTACCACCATCGCAACTGTTGGCTCCAGGCGTACAGCTATTGCTAGAACGTTTGTGTGGTGGTATATCGCAGACTCTATCTCCATCTGTAGCACAGTTTGTATTGGTGGGACATTGCCCCCCTCCGTTATCACCTTCAAAAGTATGGTACAAGTCAAAAGCATGCCCCAGCTCGTGTGTAAGAGTGGTGTGGTGTGCTGCCATATATTTGGCTTGAATTACAGTTCCGTCAGTAGGAATTCCGTGTGCACCACCACCAGCTAAAATCGCATATCCAGCTACAACATCAACAGGGCCATTTATTTTACCAACAATATATATATTATAATATTTAGTTGGATCCCAGCGAACGGCACTTTTAAGTGTAAGCTCATCTACCCCAAGATTACCTGAACCTGAACTAATACCGTTGGCTACATAATTATTATAAAAGGGTTGGCTCGAAATGTTCCAATATTTTATTCCATCTGTACAGTTTCCATCAGGATCTCTAACTGCAAGTGCAAATTCAATTTCCATGTCTAAACCATTCCCATCACCAACAGATCCTGCAACTTTACGGAAACGTTCGTTCAATCCCTTTATCGCATCAGTTATTTGCTCCTTGGATATTTGAGTTAAAGAAGTTCCATCTTGCAAAATATGCACAACCAATGGCACAACACGTACTTGTGAGCTAGAAGTTCTATGTAATGCTCTGTTTTGGTTGCTTGCAAGCAACCTTTTTTCATCGCTTTGTACTCTTGCTGCAAAAGCGGGGTCTTTTTGTAAACGCTGATTGTGTAGAAGCGATGTTCCACACATTTCACCCTGTATTTGCGTACTTTGTGCATTTGCACTAAAAGTAACTAGCATGAAAATTAAGAACAGGGCATTTCTAAAACAAAATGGCAGAATAAACTGTTTTAACAACAAGTTAAATTGAAACATAATACTTATTTTTTGTATGGTTGGCAAATAGGTTGCCTTGAGGAATAAAGAATGAAACAAATTTATTTATCTTGTTTGTGCACTATGTTTTAGTGGGATAGAACGCCATTTTTAGGGATAGAAAGAGAGCTGGTGAAATGTGATATTATTTTCTAATAGATAGAGTGGCTGTGTACTGATTGTTGAATAGAATTGTTGCAGTACAAGAGTGCGACGCAACAACAGATGAAACAAGAAGATAAATGTTGGCATACAAAAAAACAAGTGGAAAAAAAGTAAAGTAAGCACAGTTTATTGAGCCAATAGACTTACGTCGGGGATATAATTTTTAGAGATTGGTATTTCTGTATTTTTAACAACAATGCTTTTGATGCTATATTTTTCTATTTTACTTTTGTTAACCACATAAGCCCTGTGTGTTTGAATGAAAGTGTCTATTGGCAACACTTCTACAACTTGTTTAATGGTAGAACGGTTTTTGTAAATGTTTTGGTTGGTATGAAATAAAAGATAATTTCCGTCGGATTCTATGTAGATAATTTCGTCTATAGAAAGTTCAATATTGTACTCCCCGTCTTTTACCAAAACTGATGGTTTGCGTTTTTCTAGATTGGCAAATTGGCGAATGGCAAGCTCTACAGCTGTTATTAAGTCTACATTTTTAAATGGTTTCGTAATGTAAGATTGAGGTGAAGTGTTGATTGCTTTTTGAACAATATCGGCAGTATCATACGCTGTGAGAAACACAAACGGAATATTAAAACGCTCTTTTATATCTTGGGCAAGGGCAATGCCATTTTTTTCTTTTTCGCCTAGGTTAATGTCTAGAATAATAAGATCGGGAGTTTGCTTGTTTAAAATACCAAAAGCTTCAATCGCATTTTTACATTCAAATATTGTATACCCATTTTCGGCAAGTGTTTTTTTTGTAAATCTTCTATTTAAAAAATCATCTTCTACTAGCAAAATTGTTTTTCTGTTCATACTGTAATTAGTTAAAATAAATACTGAGTTCAAAACCTTGGCCTTGTTTAGTTTCTACAGTTCCGTCAAGTTGGTCAATCAGTCCTTTTATAATTTCAATGCCCAAACCTTTTGCAGTGGTTGTATTGAAGTTGAAACCTCCACCATTGTCTGAATAATATAATATGTTTTTTTGTGCGTCGTTATTTTTTTTGATAGAAATAGTTATGATACCAATGCTTCTACTTTTAAATGCATGCTTCATGCTATTGCTCACTAGTTCTACAACAATTAAACCCAATGGTAGTGCTTTTTCGATAGACATTTCTTTGATTTCGCAATTTATATTGAGGTTAATTTTCTTTTTGTAACTGTTGTAAGAATCTTTCACTAATTCTGAAAGTTCTGTAATGTATCTTGATAAGTCTACGTCATTCACATTTTCTGAGACATTGAGTTTTTTATGCAGCAATGCCATTGAGTGAATTCGGTTTTGGTTGCCTCTAATAAGTTCGTCTATATTGTTAAAGTCAACAGATTCTTTTTGTATTTCTAAAATGCTAATAACATGTTGTAAATTGTTTTTTACTCGATGTTGAAGCTCGGATAAAAGTACCTGCTTTTGTTCTAGCAATCTCATCAACTCTTCTAATTGTTTGCTGATAACTTTATTTTGAGCGTTAATTTTTTTATTCTTCCGAATTAATAAAACAGTAGCCATGGCAATAACAACTAGTATAATAATGATAAGAAAAAGTTGTTGATTTTTTCCTCTAATCACCGTTTCTTTTTTATCATTTTGATAGCGTTCTGTTATGTTTATTATTTCTATTGCATCTTGATTTTTTAATTCTTGTAAAAAAAATTCATGATACAGTTTAAAATAGAAGTATGCAGAATCTCCGTTTCCGGTAAAATCGAATAATTGAGCCCTATTTTTATATATGAAATTGCAATGATAGTCAAGAGAATATTTTTTATAGAACCATATAGCAGAATCGTTGTATAAAAATGCTTTATCAAATTCTTGATTTTTTATATAGTAATTGCTGATATTGTTATACATTGATACAACAGCTGCATAGTCATTTCTTTTCAAAAATTCTTCTATAGCTAAAAATCCAAATTCTATTTTTTTCTTATATTCATTTTCAGGCAACAACATACACAACAACATGTACGCATCTGAAAGATCTCTACCTGTTGGGTTAGGAAATCTTTTGGCATAATCTAAACCTTTATAGGCAAAATGTATGGCAGAGTCTTCTTTGTTCACTAAATGATAGTAAGAAGATACACGGATGCAATAGGTGCTAAAAATATTTTCTAACTTCTTTTGGCTATACAATTTATAAGCCCTGTTTAAATAGATTTTGCATAGATCATAGTGGCTGGATATTTCATACACCAACGCAGCTTTCAAGCAGCCCTGATATTCATCGTTGGGTAAATTAAACTTTTTTGCTAAATCAATAATATCAAGTGCCATAGATGTTGCCTTGCTATATCTTTTATTTAGGATATATATATCCACTTTTTGAAAGATTACTGCAAGCTTTAAATCCATGTAGCTCTTTTCATTATACTTTTCTTCCAATAAATTATACAATCGATCTGCTACTTTTTCTGCCTCTGAAAAATTATTGTAGAAAATAAGGCTATCTACTTTTTTAATATCGTTTTCAATAGAAATACGCTGAGCAATTAAATGCTCACTAGAAACTAACAGTAACAATAGCAATATATATTTGAGAAACATGGGCATTATTATTAACAACTTGAGCTTTTTGAAGTTCTGTAAACTTCTTTATGCTTTAAAGATAACCGGGCAGGTGGTATAAAAGCCAAACCAATTAAATAGTCTAAAATCAATATATTAATTTATAAAGGCAAGAACAATAGTTGCGGTATATCGTTTATACTATCTTTCAAAAATTAGCTTTAATTTTTCTATAAAAATGGTAGATTGGTTTTATTCTATTATTTTTTCGATACATCTTTTTTGTGTAAGAAACGAATGTAATAGCTATTTTTTCTATGCATAACTATTGGGATAGAATGAATTTTTTTGGGATAGAAAGTAACAAATATTGTAAAGTCGTATTTTTGTAGAAAACAAATTTTAATTTGTAAATAGTGCTTCATGGGTTGATGGAAGCCTTTTTAAAAATGCCTTACCGACCCTTAAAAATTAATTTCAAAAGCTCCTTGCGTTGCTGTAGAGTGATATTTTAACCCCAAACTATCGGCATCTTTTTTCCAATAATTTACTTTCCAAAATGGATTAGATGAATCGAAAATGTATTGTGAACAATCAAACTGTTCGGCCAACTTCGATAAATAAATTTTTGGATTTTTGGTTAAAATAATGGCATCTACTTTTATTTTTTTAGTTGAAATGGCAGGTGCAATTCCACTGTTTACAATCAAAATCTTTTTTCCATTGCACTGAATTAAATTTTCACTCAATGCAAAATTGTTTACTTTTTGTGTAGGTGTAATTCTGTGCAATATTCTTGATGGTTTAATGTGAAAATTTCTTAAAAAGCCATCTTCAACTAAAACACTATCACCATAAAAAAAATAGTTTCTTCCCTCAATTAAATCGATTGCTGTATGGCTGGGAACATTGTACACGACCAATTTTTGTTGTTGATTTCGACGAATAAAATCAACACTTCTAATAACCATTACTGCAAACAATGTTGCTAAGCCAATCAACAATCCCTTTGTTTTTTGATGAATGAGCCACCAACTAAAACCTGCAATAGATATATATAGTATACATGCTTGAACAATACTAATTTGTATTGATGGCCAAACCACAAAACTGAGTTGATTAAAGTGAAATACAAAACAGTTGAGTATATTAATTCCATACTCAATTATACTACCAACAAGAGCTGCAAATGTTGGAATAAATGCTGCAAGTAAAAGAAACAATAAACCATATAAAATAAAGCCAGCCAAGGGAACGGCTACAATATTGGTGAATAAAAACAATGTTGGAAATTGGTGAAAATGATACAACACAATGGGTAAGGTTAATATTTGAGCAGCAATAGAAACTGCACTTAAGCTCCATAAATTTCTCAATAATTTATTGTCTAAATAAATCCAACGATTGATGTGTTTTTGAAATAGAATAATGCTTAACACAGCTGTGTACGACAATTGAAAACCCACATCCCATAAATTAAATGGATTGTACAACAACAAACAAAGTGCCGATGCTGCCAAACTGTTGTACATATTGCCATTTCTACCAATAGATTCTCCAACGACAATAAACGAAAACATAATGGCACTGCGTAAAATGGATGGTGCTGCACCTGCAACAAAACTAAATCCCCACAATACAAACAATATAAAAATGGGCTTTACAATCATTACCCATTTTCGTTTACCAAATGGCACAAAAAGTTTAATTAATAAAAAGTAAATCATGCCCAAATGCAAGCCACTAATTGCAATAATATGTACCACACCCGTGTTGCTATAGCTTTGCACAAGGTCTCTATCTAAATCATCTCTATAACCAATGAGCAATGCTTGTGCAATGGCCAATTGATTGGGCGAATGAATATAGTTTTTAAGAATAGCCAATACTTTTTCTCTGGTTTTAATTAAAGCAGCACCTAACCAATTGGTTTCTTTTGATGGAAGAATGATATAAGTCGAATCGTTTAAAAATGCTTGATAATGTATATTTTGAAAAGCCGAATACCTAGCATAATTAAAGCCACCTGGGTTTCCAGCATTAATAATAGGTGCTAAGTTGCTGGTAACAATAATTTGATTGCCATAACCTAGCTTTGGGATGCTACTATCTTTTTTAAAATACAATAAAACGTCTCCTTCAACAGGTTGCCAATTTCCATTTATTAAAATAGCGTTGGCTTTACTTAAAGCTTTGTATGATTTTTGTTTAACAACAATAGGCTCTTGAATGGTAACTTGTATCGGTAGTTTTTGTTCATAAAAATTGCCAATCCAATTGGGTTTGTGTTCTATGTTTTTGCTAAAACTTGTATAACCTCCAAGGGCAAGAAAAATTGACATGATGGCTATACCACTCAGCCACCTAAACCTAAATTTGTATTGTGGGTTGAATAGTTGATAAGCAACTAACAACACTGCACCAACACTCCCAATAATATAGAAATAGGGTACATTAATTTGAAGATGAAATTGTAGTAAAATGCCAATAATTAATGGCAACAGCAAACGCAAAACAGGAATTGTTTTGTAAATGGGTGTATGAAATTTACGTTGTTGCATGCGTTATTAAAAAGAGAAACTTATTGCTAAATAATAAAACACGAATACAATATAAAAAATTATATCATATAAAAAATACTCATAGATTAATTTTTAGCGAATGAACATAAAAAAACCATCTTTATAAAGATGGTTTTTTTAAATTATCTACTTAAGTGCATACTTCTTTCTTTATATAAAGTTCTAAAGTAAGGATCTCTTAAATCTTTTATAAAACGAATGGCTTCTCCTGTGCTTTTCATTTCAGGACCCAATTCTTTATTTACGCCAGGAAATTTATTGAAACTAAAAACAGGTTCTTTAATAGCATAACCTTCTAGCTTTTTATCCATAGTAAACTCGGTTAATTTCTTTTCTCCCAACATTACTTTGGTAGCAATATTTAAATAAGGAATTTGATAAGCTTTTGCAATAAAAGGCGTTGTTCTACTAGCTCTTGGGTTGGCTTCAATTACATACACTTTACCATCTTTACAAGCAAATTGTATATTAATTAAGCCTTTAATATTTAATGCTCTTGCAATTTTTTCGCTATAATATTCCATTGTTTCTACCACCAATGGAGTAAGGTTAAAGGCAGGCAAAACTGCATTGCTATCGCCACTGTGAATGCCTGCTGGTTCAATATGTTCCATTACACCCATTACATGAAAATTTTCTCCATCGAAAATGGCATCAACTTCTGCTTCTTG
>Ga0075154_10001193_pt1 | contig 19199 bp, 14 predicted proteins | sample JI71714BDNA_FD_70965 | JGI IMG/M metagenome (GOLD analysis project Ga0075154, IMG submission 70965) | Wastewater effluent complex algal communities from Wisconsin, to seasonally profile nutrient transformation and Carbon sequestration -... | ecosystem: Engineered > WWTP > Effluent > Algae...
AACGCTTCAGAAAAAACTGATCGTGGCACAGAAATCATCCTGCACTTGAGTGATGATGCAATGCAATATGCCGAAGATGATAAGTTGCAAGAATTGCTAAACAAATATTGCAAATTCCTTCCGGTGCCAATTAAATTGGGCATGAAGAAGAAAACAATTTCTGAAGGAGAAGGAGAAGAAAAAACCGATCGCGAGATTGAAGTTGCAAATATTATAAACAATACAAATCCACTTTGGAAAAAATCACCTTCTGAGCTTTCAGAGCAAGATTATATCAACTTCTACAAAGAACTATATCCATACAGCAGTGATCCACTTTTCTGGATCCACCTCAATATTGACTACCCGTTCAACCTGACAGGAGTACTATATTTTCCTAAGATCGAGACCAATTTTGACATTCAGAAAAACAAGATCCACCTTTATTCCAATCAAGTATTTGTGACGGATGATGTCAAGGAGATTGTTCCTGAGTTTCTGATGTTGCTACATGGAGTGATAGATTCTCCTGATATTCCGTTGAATGTTTCCAGATCTTATCTTCAGGCAGATAGTCATGTGAGAAAGATCTCAGGTTACATAACTAAAAAGGTGGCTGAGAAGTTGAATGACTTATTCAAGCAAGATCGTGCAGGCTTTGAGGCTAAATGGCCAGATATCGGAACCTTCATTAAATATGGTTACTTGTCTGATGATAAATTTGAGGAAAAAGTAAGCGGATCAATTCTATTAAAAAACACAGATGGCCAATACTTCACCATCGATGAATATAAAGAAAAGATCAAGGACAATCAAACTGATAAAGATGGTAAAATCACTGTCCTCTACAGCAATGTGTTGAACGACCACCATTCATATATTCAGGCTGCCAAAACTAAAGGATATGATGTCCTTGAAATGGACCAAGTCATCGACAATCACTTTATCCAGCATTTGGAGTACAAAAAAGGGGATTTTGTATTCAAAAGAATTGACTCCGATGTTACTGATCACCTGATCTCTTCTGACGAGACAATTCCTGAACTATTAACAGAATCTGAGATCAAGTCGATAGAGGAATTGTACAAAAATGTATTGAAGGACAGTATGAATAAGATAGAAGTCAAGCCACTTTCTTCTGATGTACAACCTGTGCAGATCGTTAAACCTGAGTTTATGAGAAGGATGACTGAAATGCAAATGTTGCAGGGTCATTCAATGGGAAAGATGCCGGAGATGTACACCATTGTCATCAACTCTAACCATCCACTGATAGCTAATAAGTTATTGAAAATGGAAGACAATGCTGCACAGGAAAACATGGCGAAAAACTTATATGACCTTGCAAGATTGAGCCAGCAAATGTTGACTGGAGCTGATCTGACGAATTTTATCAATAATAATTTGGTACAAATGTCAGAAACAAGTATATAGATCGAGTAGATCGAAGATTTAGAGGCCGTTGAAGATGTTTCAGCGGCTTTTTTGTTTTGAGAAATTAGAAATTAGAAATTAGAAATTAGAAATTAGAAATTAGAAATTAGAAATTAGAATGAAATGCCGTGGTTGGGATTATGGTTCCGTTCTTATTACAATTTAATGCCAATTACTCATTACCCTTTTTCAGAATCACAGATTTTAAAAGGATTTGGATGATTACACGGATGATACACAATCTAAATGATCTGGTCAATCGTAAAATTTGGGAATTTGGAAATTTGGGCATTTAGCAAACAGCTTTCGCAATTTGCTGAAGGGAAACGACCTTTCAGGCCTCTATATTTGGTAAGAAAGGACGAAGCATATTACTGATTACTCATTACCCTTTTTCTGAATCACGGATTTAAAAGGATTTGGATGATTACACGGATTAGGTAACTCTAAGATGATTTTGTGATTTACAACTTAGAAGTTAGAATGAGGCCGAGATTTATACTATTATTCCATTCATTACTCATCACCCTATTACTCATTACCTATTACTCATTACCCATCACCTGATCACACATCACCCTATCACCCGATCACCCGATCACTCAAACTCCCACTCCCGCCATCAGCCCTTCCAATATTCTCAATCCGTCACTATTGCCAAGAATATCTTCTGCAGCACGCTCAGGATGCGGCATCATGCCAAACACGTTACGTCCTGAATTACATATTCCTGCTATGTTATGTAGAGCTCCGTTGAAGTTGCTCTCTTCGTTGATATTGCCATTTTCATCACAATATTTGAAAAGGATCTGATCGTTGGCGATTAATTCCTGAAGAGTCTCATCTGAAGCGTGAAAGCGCCCTTCTGCGTGTGCAATTGGTATTTTCAATACATCTCCTTCATTTAATCGACCAGTCAGAATAGTGTTGCCTGTTTCTGTTCTTAGGTGAATGTTTTTACAAATAAATTTTTGATCTTTATTTCTCAAAAGTACACCTGGTAATAAGTGTGATTCGCAGAGTATCTGAAAACCATTGCAAACGCCAAGTACTTTACCACCAGCATTTGCAAAATCTATCACTGAAGCCATTACATTAGAAAATCTTGCGATCGCGCCACACCTCAGATAATCGCCATAGGAAAAACCTCCCGGCAAAACAATCCAATCCTCTTTAGTAAAATCTTCCGGTATTACATCCTTATGCCAGATCTCTCTCGTCTCTATTCCCATCACATTGCTGAGTGCATGAATCATGTCATGATCACAATTAGAACCTGGAAAAACTACAACACCTGCCTTCATATAAATTAAAATTATAAATTTTTAAAGTAAAATATATTGAAATAAAAATGAGATGCTAATTAATATGAGATGCATCATATCTGCGATCAGCTTATTTGAAATCAATAACATAGAGTATCCAAGCAAAATACCCATCGGAACCGCTATGATCAGAAAATGGTCCAACCTGATACCGGACTGGAAGCTAAAAGTGATAAGGGGCAATAGCATGAACCAAAGAAGTACGTCCACCTTACGCATGGCATGTACATTATTCTTTCGACCATAATTGCTGTAATTTAATACAGTCAATAATAATAAAAACACCAGGATGGCCAATTTAATGTAAAGAATATAATTGACATTGGCCGCCCAATCAAGCCATTTAATATTCTCCGGAAATTTCATCAGAAAATCAGGCAGTCGACCCATCCAAAAATAATATGTACCACCTAAAAATATAGGTATCACAAATCCTAAGAAGTATTGCACCCTCTCAATAAATCTGAACGATCTTACTATCAGAAAACCAACAAAGCATGAAATAAAAAAAATACAGTAACTAAAATCGAAAAGCATAGCTGTGCTGACGAATAGCCCGGCATTGAAAACGTCCCCGCTTTGACCTGATTTTTTATATGAACTAAAAACATTAAACAATGCAAGAATAACAAAAGTATTGGCCATCAAAGCAGGTGATAGATAATTGAAATCCGGAAACATGGTACAAATAAAAATGTAGAATAATCCCGGAAACAAACTACTCTCTCTGGTAATTCTGTTATTATTGACCAACACATTGATGAGGATGGCCTGAATAAATATCAACAATGTGCCGGTGATCTGCGCCACCATGCTCGTATAACCGATAGCATTATAAACAATATCACTAAATGCTGAGCTGGACAACGGCGTCCAGTTGGTCTCCCCTATGAAGGATGGTATCCTTAACAGCACACAATAAAAAAACAAGAGAATGTAGCCAAGGGGCTGATCCTTTCTGAATAATTCTAACACAGAGGTTATTTTACGATTCGATGGCGCAAAGGTATAATTTTCTGATGAAAAACAGGAGCAACATTTTCAGCGTTTTTGCCTATTGACCAGACACTTTCATCTTCAACGTATAAATGGATTCTGAGGCAGTGATAAACAACGTTTTGTGATCTTTTCCACTGAAGCAAATATTTCCTGTCCAATTGGAAGGAATATCGATGTGCCCTATTTTTTTACCTTCTTGATTATATATAGTCACCCCATTTCCTGTGAGATATAGATTGCCGGATTTGTCGAGTATCATACCATCTGAGCCTTGATTGACAAAGAGTTTACGTTCAGTCAATTTTCCACCTTTTCCTATTTTGTATTTATAAGTTTTATCGCCGACAATGTCCGCCACGTAAAGACATTTGCCATCCGCACTACCAATAATGCCATTCGGCTGGAGCAATGTGCTATCGAGTTTGGTAGCCGTGCCTTTTCCATTTATCATCAAATAGACATTTTGTTGTGCCGGTTTCTTTTCAATTCGGTTCCAATAAGGTCTATGATAATAAGGATCAGTGAAATAGAAATTCCCATTTGGTGCAACCCACACATCATTGGGTCCATTAAATGGCTGATTATTCTGGCCTTTCAAAATAATTTCCTTCTTACCTTCAGCATCGATTCGCCACATTTCATTGTCTCTATCCGCACAGGCGATAAGGTAGCCGTCATTATCAAAATAGAGACCATTGGCTCTTCCTGCTTCATCCATAAACACAGTCAACTGTCCATTGGTATCATACTTCCATATCTTGTTATTTGGCTGATCAGTGAAATATACATTGCCTGCTTTATCCGTAGTGGGCCCTTCAGTAAAGATAAATTGATCGGAAACTTTGGTGAGTTTGGCGTTATCAGCGACAAGCCTCTCCAATCCGGAAATAACTTGTCCATTAATCTCAGAAAACGCCGTCATGCAAAGCACTATTAGGCCACAAAGGCTAGCCATTTTATTCATAGGAATACGCTTATTTTTTCAAATTTAAAGAAAACATCCGACGATGCAAGAAATTAGTGTTGAAAGGTTTTAGAGTCGAGAAATATGACCGGACAGATATGTCATTTAGCGCGCAAAAGTTAAGCTACGAATTACCTTCTGTTTTCTGAAGGACATCTGACGACTATACACAAATTAACCCTTGCTTAATTTTCTTGCAGCATTTGTTTAGAAAAGCAAAAAAAAATATAAAAATTTCTAATTAGCGCTGCTAGATTAGCCATCAGCAGTCTTGAAGCCGCCAGATGACATGACGAAATCTACTTAAACCGTCGGATGGCGCGAACAATCATCAATCTGCCGTTACCTCCAATTCCGGCAAATACCCTTCCTCATTCTTGGAGATCACGATTGCTGCCACTCCATTGCCCAAACAATTCGTAATGGCGCGTGCTTCACTCATGAATTTATCGACGCCAAGCAAAAAGGCAAGACCTTCGACCGGTATCTTGTGAATGGCAGTCAACGTGGAAGCGAGGACAATAAATCCACTTCCTGTTACAGCTGCCGCGCCTTTGGAAGTAATCATTAGTAAACCAATGATGGATAATATTTCTATGAATGACAAATGGACATTGTACAATTGAGCTAAAAAAATCACAGCCATAGAAAGGTAGATTGATGTTCCGTCCAAATTAAAAGAATAACCTGTAGGAACTACGAGACCTACAACGGATTTACTACAACCCATGTCTTCAAGTTTGCGCATGAGACCGGGCAATGCAGATTCAGAAGACGAGGTGCCCAATACCAGCAACAACTCTGCTTGAATATGTCTCAAAAATTTAAATATACTTACTTTATAGTAGCGAAGAATCAGTCCCAAGACACCAAAGATAAATACTAACATTGTTGCATAAACAGTCAACATAAGTTTGCCGAGTGGCACCAAAGTATGCAATCCAAACTTTCCAATTGTAAATGCCATACCTCCAAAAGCTCCTAACGGAGCTAGGTACATGACATATTTCAAACCCTTGAATACAATATTGGATAGTTTATAAAGTGAACCTACTATCTTCTCATTTCCCTTGATATAGCTGATAATAATTCCGGATAGAATAGCTACAACAAGTACCTGTAATGTAAAATTATCCATCAGGAATTGAACCCAATCCATGCTCTTACCGGCACTTTTAGTATACATCCCTGCATCCTGAATGTCCAAACCTGCCCGATCGACGTTACCAGGTTTGATCAGATAAGCAAATGCAACGCCTATAACGAGTGCAAATGTGGTGACTACTTCAAAGTAAATTAATGATTTAAGTCCAATACGGCCCACTTTTTTAAGGTCACCCATTCCACTAATGCCAAGAACGATAGTTAGAAAGATGATAGGTCCGATGAAAATTTTGATCAATTTGATAAAGTAATCACCAAGCACTTTCATTTCAACTCCGGTAGAAGGATAGAAGTGCCCTAACAGCACCCCGGCAAGGATCGCCAATAATACATAAAAGGTCAGGTTGGTGAATAGCTTTTTGACAAATGATTCCAAATAACTTAACTTTTTTTAATCCATTTGGGAATGTTCTGAAGATCAAAGGAGATAGCTCCAACAATAATCAGATAAATCATTTCGATAATGCTCATCATTTTGCAGAGCCCAATTCTATCATTTGGACCAGATGTTCCAATCTTTCTTTATGTTTTCTGACATATGGATTTTTATAATCCCATACATATCCGGCTAGCACCGAACAAATCTGCGATTTAATGGTCTCATCGATGGTCTTAGAGAAGAAAACTTTGTGTAGAGATCCATCGTACCATGCCATGACGTAAGTCTTGAATACAGCAACACCTTCTCGCACTTTAGCCATATAATCTTTCTCCCAATCGATAGTTTCACCTTCTAAGGTCCTGGCAACAAGATTGGCTGCCTGAGCCGAGGAAACAGATGCCAGTGTTACTCCACTCGAGAATATAGGGTCCAAAAATTCAGTTACGTTCCCTGTTAATACAAATCCATCGCCATAAAACTTGTCGGTCGTCACACTCCATCCACCTAATGTCTTAGGCTCCCATTTGAATGTTTCGTCTTTAAATCTTTCAAGCAGATAAGGCTCTTTTGACAGCAATGTCCTCATCTTATCTTCCATGGATCCCTCTAGGCCCTCAAAGTATGAAGGATCACTCACAAATCCAACAGAAGTGCTTCCATCTGAAAATGGTATGACCCAAATCCATGTTTTTTCATTCTGTACAATAGCATGGATGCGATCTGATTCCTGATAATTAGAGCGGTTGCTATCCGATGAGTGAACAAGCATTGTTTGTTTCGGTGGTAATTGTGAAGGTCGATCCAGGTTGAATAATCTTGGGATGACCCGCCCATATCCACTTGCATCAATAATAAACTTCGCATTTATCTCGACGATATTACCTTCTTTATCCTGTATAGTCGTCGTAGAATCAGTCCCTTTAAATTCTATTCCGGTGACTGTTGTCTGAAATCTTAGATCGACACCTCTCTTAAGTAAATTATCGGTCAAAACTGTATCAAACTTACTTCTGGGCATCTGAAATGTCCAGTTCCAACCTTCTGTAAATTGTGAATCAAAGCTAAAATCACAACGCTCATCACCTTTCAAAAATAATGCTCCTGCTTTGGTTTGAAAGCCCTGGCTTTGAAGATCCTCCATAAAGCCAGCCTCATCGAATGCCTCCATGCATCTTGGCAACAAGCTCTCGCCTATTACAAAACGGGGAAATATTTCTTTTTCAACGACGATTGTCTTTATTCCTTTTTTGTCTAGAATTCCTGCCGCTACACTACCTGCAGGGCCGGCACCAATGATCAATACATCTGTTTGTTCCGTTTTCATATCTTTTGTTTTAAGCTAATCTACACCTGAATAAAGTGTGGCTTATGCCAAGATTGTCCATTTCAAGATCTACTTTCAAGCCTGCTTTATCAATACATTCCTTCATCTCGTCAGAATGATACATCTTGCTATTTCCATTGGCGATAGCGGTGAAATAAAGACTGGTTTGCTGGAGGCAAAATGCAGAAATTTCAAACTTCTGTCTGTCCCAATAAGTCTCCAGAATAAATATACTTCCACCTGGTGCTAATCCATTTTTTGCTTCCTTAAGAATATGAACGATTTCTTCTTTTGAAAAACAATCAAGAAACTGACTCATCATAATGACATCGGCCTTCCCGGGAAACTGTAAATTATCATGTAGTACATTAATTTGATGGCGTTTGATTCTATCAGCATAACCAAGTTTTGTGAGGTAATCCTGTGCATGATCCAACTGCACAGCCAGATCACATATCGTGATGGTTACTTCTTTGTTATAATCGCAACAAGCGATCGAAAACTTACCGGTATTTCCGCCTATATCAAATATCTTTTGTGGTGACTCGCTAAAGATGATCGGCATGATCTTAGTAAAGACCTGATCAGAATAAAAGTGATCAAAATTAAACCAGGATGAGAAAGCTGGTTCAGGAAGAATGCTAAGACCCTGATAGATTGTCTCCCATGGGCCAAGTTCTTTCAAACCTGCAGGTGTACCTTTTTCTATCGCTTCTTCAAGGTGCCACATTGCTTTGTAGCAAATATCTTGTGAGAAGTCCATATTGACTCGTGTCATCTTGTCATTCAGGATAAACACTCCGACTTTACTCAGGTAGTATTTACCTTCTCTAAGTAAGCAGACTCCTGCACCAAGACCTGATTCCAGCAATACTTTTACACCATATGCTGAAAGATTGACTGCACTCACTACCTCTGATTCAGTAGCACCTTCCTCTCTTCTATCAAGTAAATATTGTAAAATCCCCTTATCCCTTAGTAATCTCACTGCTTGAAAAACTACCGGTGCAAAAGCAATTCTTTGAGCTTCAGTAATGGCTTCCAGAGCTGATTTATTATCATTTTCAAAAAAAACGGGCATTGACTTTGCTTCAATATTTCCTTCCATAGTATACTTTTTAAAAAAATCGTGTAAATGTATAAAAAGAAAATAAGAATGTCAGATGCTAGATGTCAGATGCTAGACACTAGATGATAGATAACAGATAGCAAATAATGGAACTGTAACCCTGATAAGGTCAAGAGTTAAATACTGGCGCCAGCTTATTATTAATTTGCCGTTGGCTTTAGCCAACGGACAGTATATGTTAGTTTGAATGATTTTAGTCCCCATAATTTATATAGAAATGGGAGCAATTTAAAAAATTAAATTTCTATTTGATTTGCTTATTTGGTAGAAAAGAAATGTTTGGCTTTAGCCAGAGGAAAAGGATTTTGGCTTCGAAAGGTCACGAGTTGAAAACTCGCGCCAACCAGCATTAAACATCCGCAAACTACCGGAATCACACTCTAGCATTAACCAACCAAAATCTCATATCAATGTCATCAATATTCAGGAAATATCTTCCCCGGATTCATTATACTCTTAGGATCAAAAACCTTCTTAATTCCCCGCATCAAACCTAATTCTACTTCCGTAAACTGTTTCGACATGAATTCCTTATTAAGAATGCCAATGCCATGTTCACCCGACAAGGATCCTCCCAGTCGGATCACTTCATCAAAGATCTCACCGACCGCATTTTTCAATATATTATGCCATTGGGCTTCGTCAATATTATCTTTTAAAATATTTACATGGATATTGCCATTTCCTGCATGCCCATAACAGACGGATTTAAAACCATATTTCTTACCAATCGATTTGACATGTTGTATCAATGAAACCATTTTATTGGCAGGTACAACCGTATCAACTTCTCTATAAACAGAGTAATGCCGCACAGCATGCCCTATAAGTTTCCTCATGCGCCACAGCAATTCCTTTTGCTCACTGCCATCCGCTACTATAATATTTAAGTAAGTTGCAGACTCCATTATTTCCGCCAGCATAGACAATTGCTGGTCCATCGCCGCTGCACTGCTGCTTTCCAATTCAATTAATAAATGCGCTGCACAATTTTCTTCAATAACAATAGCTGCTTGACCTTCATATCTGGCAACAAGATCGAGTGCCTCTCGCTCTATAAATTCAATAGCGGATATATCCACTGATGAATTTCTCAGTAAGAGGATGGTATTCAATGCGTCTTCCAGAGATTCGAAAGACATGAGAACCGTGTTGTTGTAAGGTGGTTTTTTGACCAAGCCAAGTGTAATAGAAGTAACAATAGCCAAACTGCCCTCACTTCCGACGATCAATTGTGTTAGGTTGTAACCCGTAGAGTTTTTTTCGGTAAGTGTGCCAGTTTGAATGATCGTCCCATCTGACAATACCAATTCCAATGCTCTGACATAATTTTTCGTACTGCCATACTTATAAGATCTTGGACCGGCTGCATTCGTCATCACGTGACCTCCGATCATACTGGTGCCGCTACTGGCTGGGTCAACTGGATAATAAAGTCCATGAGAATCAACATAATTTTTCAAAGAATCAACAATGCACCCAGGTTGAACTGTAATTAAATGATTCTCAATATCTATTTCAAGAATCTTATCCATAGATGAAAGGATCATTATGATGCCATCATTGAGCGAAATAGCATTGCCGGCCAGACTCGTTCCGGCACCGCGAGGTGTGACGGATATGCTATGCTGATTGCAATATCTCATGATGGCCGAGACTTGTTCTTTATTCTGAGGGAATACGACAAGAGATGCTTTTCCTGTATATGTCCCTGTTTCTTCAGTTAGATAAATAGCCAATTCATCTACTGATGACAACACATATTGGACACCTACGATGGATATTAATTCTGATTTACAAGCATTATAAATAGCAGCATCCACTCATCACTATTTGAAGGGGTTAGAAAAAGTGGTATCTTTTACAATTTCCGGATCAGACAATGTCTTCAGAAATGCAAGCAACTGATCCTTCTGTTCCTGACTTACATGAATTTGACTAATAAGTGGATCCCTTCTACCGGAGGGCTTACCACCCACAGTATAATGCTCCAGGACATCTTCAATTGTTTTTAAGCTGCCATCATGCATGTAAGGTGCTGTAAGCATAATGTTTCTGAGAGATGGCGCCCTGAATTTCCCTATATCGACCACATTCTTTGTAAATCCTCCTTTACCTTTATCTATAAACATATTAGGATCGCTGATGCCACTTATTCCATTATCAAAAAAATCATTTGTAGAAAACATAGGATCATTATGACAGTGACCACATTGTGCATCCGGCAATACTCCGATAGCTTTGTCAAAAAACATATCAAGCCCGTCAGATTCCTCATTAGTTAAAAAACCTATTCCTTGATATACAAATTGATCATATTTTGATTTTCCAGATGTAACTATCGTTCGTTCGAATTGAGCAATTGCCTTAGCTGCAAGGGCTTTAGTAATCTCCTTCTTGTCTTTAATTCCAAAAGCCTTTCTGAATAATTCGGGGTAGAATTTACTCCTACGCAATTTAACTTCTACCTCCGGCCAACTACTGTGCAATTCTACCGGATCTTCAACAGGCAATAATGCCTGGTCCTCGAGATTAGCGGCCCTGCCATCCCAAAATAAGCCTTTATAATTATATCCCACATCGACAATCGACATCGAACTTCGAGTACCGAACTTACCATCAACACCAATGCTGGTCGCACCTCCATCTGTAAATGCAAACTCCTGCTTGTGACAAGAAAAACAACCCATTGAGCTATCTCGGGACAAAATAGGATCATAAAAAAGTCTGCGCCCCAAATCAATGCCTTCTGCGGTAGGCGCATTATTTGCCGGAAATTCCATCTTTGGGTAACCGGGAGGATTTTTGTAGGTGTATGAAGTAGGATTATATGCAATATCCTCTAGATCTCCCTTCAGGTCTTCCGGACCTTCATCAGTACATCCGACATAAAAGAAGATGAAAAAGATAAACAGGAAAAAATGATATTTCACGATCCTACAATTGTATGCTGAATGCAGACTGATAGTTATTTACAAGACCTGAGATCACGGCTTCATTGGCTGGCCCATGTGCCTGACTGATTTCAAATAAGTCGATCGGTTGACCACCAAGAACGAATAGTTTTTTCAGATCCAAAGAAACCGTTACTGTATTAGCAGCTTTTAAACCATCCACTTCAAAAGGAAGCTTTAATTTAACCACTCTATAATATGGGTCTAGACCTGTATGAAATGTAAAACCTGATGCAAATACACCATTCGCTACGGAATCAACTTTACCTTCCATTTTACTAAATATATACCCATTCCAACCTGCCCAATAATTGCCTGCATCTGCCAAAGGATGGTTGCTAGGATAGTCTGCAGGTTTAGTAGCATTCACAGCAGCAGGAAGTCCTATTCCAAACTCCAAGGAAGTATAATCTCCAGTTTTAACCTTAGGTATGGATAGTTGCAATCCTCCGGTAGCCCCACCTAAAGTAGTATTTGATTGTCCAAAATCAACATAACTAAGGTCTGCTAATTTCACTGAGTCTGCACCATTCCTGATGTTAAGGCCAGAAAGGAAAAAATGGAAGGTGCTCAACTTTATAAAATCACCATTAGCATATGCTTGGTTTTGATTAAATACTAATGGTTGACCACCGTAATTAAGCAAAAATCTTACATTAAGTGTACTTTCTGTGGGCGTAGGATTTTCTTTATCACATGAAGCAAATAAAACTGAAAATCCGATTAAAAAAAGAAGCAAACGATTCATTATATGTGTTTTAATTTTTAACTAACTATACTCTAACGTTTCTCAACGCAAAAAAAATGGTATTATTTATGATAAATTGATCATTAATATTTGAACAGTTTATTTTTCAAAAATGTTTTTGGAATTGGCTTTAATACGGGTTATCAGTTCATCGTGATTGTCTTCTTTCAATCTTACTCCTTCGAATAATTTATCTAAACGGACTTTAATTGGTATCAAGGCATCAAAACCAACTTTATTTTCAACGAAAACGTTTAGTCCAACTGGCACTCTGGCATCCAGCCCTTCCAAATACAATGTATCGTGGATGGTGGCATCATTAGCTCCTCTATATATGATCTTCATCGTCATGTACTTTGAACCAGTGACATTGTACATACTATCTCTGTTGGGCGCGAGGGGATGATCCAGATTTTTCATAAATACCGGCTGATTTGTCAATGCAGAATCTACCACTCCCATCAGAAATTCCAACCGCTGTATTTTAGTATTTCCGGTCAGTGTCAGAGACCTTAAAGTATTCTGAGCTCTGTCTATTAAGGCATAATCATCAATACTTCTGGTGCTGTCATTGCCATTGCCGGGAGTGAGATACAGCCATACCCGCTTGTCAGATCTTAATACCTCCCCACTTTCAAGGATATAATTGATGCCTGAAACATAAAATTTCACTTTATCAACAACGAAGCGATTGTTGTCTGCATCTATAAAAGTGTCATTCGCCCCCACTATTTTTAAACCATTGTAATAAATAAATTGAACACCAAGTTGTGGGTAAATACAGCAACAATTAGCATCAGCTGAGACATCGAAATTGGAGGCATTAGCGTCCGTGCAACCTTCATTCTTTGTGCCGCACGAAAAGAGTATTACAACAAATAGAAATAGTGTTCCTTTGGTTAAAATTGAAATCAACTTCATCAGATCACTATTTTTTACCCAGGATCTCTTCATTGTGAATTTTTGTAATGATATTTTTGACCTGTTGTGAAAAGTCTTTAGACATCATCCAAGCAAAATATCCACGTTCTTTTTTAAAGATCTCAACTACAGGTTGATCGACATATTTCCCAAAATTAAATACGATTATACCCTCTCCATTCAATTTAAGTCTTTGCGTAGCATCCAAAGTCTTAAGATTGGTCGTAAAGGCGTGGAGTGCTTCAATATCTCTGATAATTGGATTCTTAGTAAGATCTCCATTTTCATCTATCAAATCTTTGCCTTCATAATGGTCCAGCTGACTCTCAAATACTTCAATAGTGGCATTGACGTCCGCCAGCGCATCATGTGCATCGACCATTTCTTTTTGACAATAATATCTGTAGGCGGCCTTCAGAGTGCGAGGTTCCATTTTGTAAAAGATCTGCTGAACATCTACAGTGCGTCTATTTTCGATTTTAAAATCGATGCCAACTCTTGAAAATTCTTCCATCAATAGTGGCACGTCAAATCTATTGGAGTTGTATCCACCCAGATCCGCATCGCCTATAAAATCAAAGATCTCCTTTGCCAGTTGATCAAATGTCGGTTTATTTTTGACCATATCATTTGTGATACCATGCACAGCAGCAGCTTCTTCACTAATGAATACTGGTCCTGGGTTGAGCATTCTATAATATTCAGTTCTGGTATGATCAGTTTTGCTGATCTTGACGATGGCGATCTGGATGATTCTGTCGCGGATCACATTAAGGCCTGTCGTTTCCAAGTCAAAAAAGCAAAGATCTCTGGTTAATGGTATATTCATTTTTTATATTTCGGTTAATTACTCAAGTTTAGGTAGTCATATTTGTTTCTTTTTAAATCATAATTGTATTAAAATAAGAATGTTAGATGTTAAAAGGTAGATTTTAGTTCCACAACTGCGGAATCCATCAATCACATGTATATTTTTTCTATTAAAACTATAAATGAAAAAATATGAATCAATTGACTAAACGCCCCGCCGTCACTTTCGCTAGTCGGGCAAGCATCTAACATCTAACATCAACATCTACCTTCATTTCTTAACTACTGAATCTTAATTTAGTTATAATTAGTTAAACCAAGGCGCTTTTAGTCATCTGCATTGATGCAAGATAGCGATACCAGCCATCCTCGACCGACATCAATTCATTATGTGTTCCCTCCTCTATGACCTGTCCATCATTGAGTACATATATTTTATCTACATTGACGATAGTCGCCAGTCTGTGTGCGATTATAAGTGAAGTTCTACCTTCCATCAAAGTATTTAAGGCATCCTGGACCAAATGTTCTGACTCAGCATCTAATGAAGAAGTTGCTTCATCAAGGATCAAAAATTTAGGATCTCTGAGGATAGCTCTGGCGATGGCAATTCTTTGTTTTTGACCACCACTCAATCTGATACCACGATCTCCGACCACTGTGTCTAAACCTTCATGGAAAGAGGAAATAAATTGCATTGCATTTGCTTTTTCAGCCGCTTCCATGATCTCAGCGTCAGAGGCCTCTGGTTTTCCATAAGCTATGTTCTCACGAATGGTTCCTCCAAAGAGGATAACGTCCTGTGGCACGGTTGCGAAATTCTTCCGGAAGGCATGTAAGTCATAATCTTTGATGTTCACGCCACCAATTGTGATTTCTCCGGATATTGGATCGTGAAATCTCATCAACATGGAGACAATCGTTGATTTACCGGCGCCACTAGCTCCTACCAATGCGACCTTAGAGCCTTTTTCTATATGCATATTAATGCCATTCAAAACTCCATTTTCTGGTCTGCTTGGATAATGGAATCTGACATTTTTCAGTTCAATATCTCCGTGTAATACTGCCGCCGGACTTTCAATTGAATTCGTCTTGTGATCCAGTTCAGGGGTGCTTTCCATGATCTCAAGGATTCTGTCTGTTGCACCTAATGCACCCGCAAGTTGGGTATAAAACGTCCCTAGACTGGCGATGGCGCCACCTATAATTCCTGTATAGATAATAAAGGAGAATAGATCCCCAATGGCCATTTGACCAGATTGAACAAGCAACGCACCTTGCCATAAAATAAAGAAGATACCTCCAAACAATACTGTAATAATGAAGATAAAGAAAAGCCCTTTTACTCTTGCGAAATCAAGTGAGATCTTTACAACTTTATCGAGGACATTATTATAGCGTTTCATTTCGAAAAGCTCATTCGTAAATGCTTTGACAACGTTGAATGAATGCAGGGATTCTTCGGCGATGGAATTGCTAATAGCCACCTCAGCCTGTCGTTCTTTGCTTAACTTTCTGATATATCTTCCAAAAAATATTGCTAAAAGTACGATGACAGGAAACGTAGCTAACATGATAAGGCTGAGTTTTGGTGTCACATAAGCGAGAATCGCTATCCCAACTACCAAAGTAATGAGTTGCCTTATAAATTCAGCTAATGTTACCGAAAACACATTTTGCAATTGCTCGACATCACCTGTAATTCTGCTGGTTAATTCGCCAACTTTATTGCTTTCAAAAAAAGAAACAGGTTGTGTGATCATAGCTGCATATAGGTCTTGTCTTACTTGCGAAACGCCTCTTTCACTTACGACGGCTAGCGCAATCGATCTACCATATGACAATATACCTTGGGCTATGAGGAGGACGATGAAGAATAGGCCGTATTGATTGATGGTATAGTTGTACTTACTTTTACCTGCTGCAGTATTGGCCATTTCGCCTGCTGCTGCGGGAAATAGCATGAACATAACACTGGACAGGGAAAGACACAACATACCAAAGATGAAGTACCAGCGATAAGGTCGCATGTACTTCATTATCTTAAGAACATTAGACCAGGTAGATTTGTCGAATTTTATTTTTGGTTTTTCTTCTTTTTCGCTCACTGCAAGTATTATTAAAAAATCAAAGGTAGTCAGAAATGACTAGAAAAATACATATGAAATAACGACATTAAACGATTGAATGGCTTGAATGTTATGTTATTAAAACATTAATCCATTTTCCGGAATATAAAAACCAAAGGTTTAAAAAAAATTAAATTTTTTCAATTACTAATATATAGATCATAAATTTTTATTTCCTATCAAATTACTTTCATTTGAGTTTCAATAATTAAAAATTAAAGAATTAATCAAATATTACGATTATTGAACATAATATAATTTTGCAATATTCTTAAAATAATGATAAAACAATACATTATTTTTGTTTCATAATCAAGAAACAGCATGTTAATCATATTCGTGGCAGCAGGTGCCTTACTGGTAGGAGGAATTATCACCCAAAGAACTAAAGTCGCGGTCCGACGGAAGTAATGGGGCAACTTTTATTTTAGTCCATTGTTCATTTCAACGAATTATCTTTTATTTCGAAATATAATAATTTTATATCGTTGATAAAATTACAATCACAGGCTTTACTACCAACTTCCTACGGAGATTTTATTATATCTACCTTCTCCGATAGCTATGAAGATCCAATTCCTCTTGTTGTCTTAAGCAAAGAAGTGTTTGAAGAGCAAATACCATATGTCCGGCTCCATTCAGAATGTCTTACGGGGGAGGTTTTCGGTTCAAAAAAGTGTGATTGTGGATCCCAATTACAACGTGCTCTCGAAATGATATCGAAAAAAGGAGGTCATTTATTATATCTTCGTCAGGAAGGAAGAGGGATAGGGTTGATTAATAAAATAAAAGCATATGCACTTCAAGATAAAGGGATGAATACCCTCGAGGCCAATCTTCACCTTGGGTTTAAAGGTGATGAAAGGGAATATAGTTCGGCAGTAGCTGTCCTATCACTACTTAACATCACTAAGGTCAATCTCATTACTAACAATCCACTTAAACTTGATTACCTTACGAATGCTGGTATTGATATCGTCAAACGCATACCATTGATTATTCCAGCCTTACCTCAAAATAAAGATTATCTAGATATCAAACGTGATCTGATGGGGCATTTGATTTGAGGGGAGAAGAACACGAGTTGAAAACTCGCGCCAGCGTTGAGAAAGCGAACAGTGAACAGCGAACAGCGAGCGCAGACTGAATCTCACTGATTGGGCAAAAGGCAATTATTGGAAATTTGAAAGTTGGAATGTGAGAAGGACGCGAGTTGAAAACTTCCGCCAGCGTTGAGGAGAAAATTGACAATGGATAATGGATAATGGACAAATAAAGCTGTCGAAGTAGTTTGGTATGAAGGAAAGTGAGGAGATGAGGAGGACACGAGTTGAAAACTCGCGCCAGCGTTGGAAATTGTGAGAATGTGAGAAGGTGAGAAAGGTAGGAGGACATTTCAAAAATATATTTTCTAACGATATTACTTATTACCCATTACTCATTACTTATAAAACATGAAAAGCGAACTGTAAACAGTGGGTGGAGATTGAGAAATTGTAATGGACACTTTCAACAGTGCGGAAATCATTCTAATTTCTGACTTCTAACTTCTAATTTTAAAATTCTAATTTCTAATTTTGTAGCTAAAACATATAAATACCTCAACACTTGGAACACAAAGAAATATTTAATGATCTGGTCATTGTCATGGACACGCTCCGAGCCGAATGTCCCTGGGATAAAAAGCAGACGATTCAGACCCTGAGTAATCTCACAGTGGAAGAAGTGTACGAGTTAACTGAGGCTATTGCTTTAGAAGACTGGGATAATCTGAAAGAAGAATTGGGGGATGTATTGTTACATATTTTATTCTATGCTAAAATCGCATCTGAAAAGGGGAAATTCACCCTTTCAGACATGATGTCCACCCAAATCGAAAAATTGAAGCGACGTCATCCTCATATATATGGAGACCTGAAAGTAGCGGATGAAGCAGAGGTAAAACGCAACTGGGAGCAGATAAAACTCTCAGAAGGAAAAAAATCAGTACTGGGTGGCGTGCCCAAATCCCTTACAGCCGTTATCAAAGCATATCGAATGCAGGACAAAGCAGCTCAGGTGGGTTTTGAATGGGAGAAATCAGAAGATGTTTGGTTAAAGGTACAGGAAGAAATGGACGAGCTCCATGAAGTGATGGAAGATCCTAAGGCTCCTCAGGATAGGAAGATTGAAGAATTTGGTGATGTTATGTTTTCGTTGATCAATTATGCCAGGTTTAATAACATAGACCCGGAACAAGCACTTCAAAAAGTAAACAATAAGTTCAAGAGCAGATTTGAATACATTGAAGAAAAAGCGACACAACCTTTGGCCGAAATGAGTTTGGAGGCGATGGACGCACTATGGGATGAGGCAAAAATGCTTGAAAAGCAATAAATTAAATTCAATATTTTACTAAATTTGTCAAAATCGAAATACATATGAATCGGGTGGTAATAACAGGTATGGGGGTTTATTCCTGTATCGGTCTGAATAAGGAGGCTGTATTAGATTCTTTGATGAATGGCCGCAGTGGCATCGTATTTGATCAAGAAAGAAAAGATTTTGGTTACAGATCGGGTTTAGTTGGACTGGTGCCCCGGCCTGATCTTAAATCCCAATTGGACAGAAGGGCACGCATCATGTTGCCTGAGGAAGGAGAATTTGCATATGTCGCTGCCAAAGAGGCATTTGCACAAGCCCAAGTAACACCCGAACAAATCAAAGAATTGCAATGCGGCATCATCTTTGGCAATGACAGCACAGTCAAACCGGTATATGAATCTATCGAGCTGGTCAAACAAAAAAAAGACACAACTTTGCTTGGTTCAGGCGCGATCTTTCAATCTATGAACAGCACGGTCAATATGAATCTTTCTACCATTTTTGCTTTGACAGGTGTGAATTTTACTATAAGTGCAGCCTGTGCCAGTGGTTCTCATTCGATAGGTATGG
>Ga0075154_10001196_pt1 | contig 19178 bp, 18 predicted proteins | sample JI71714BDNA_FD_70965 | JGI IMG/M metagenome (GOLD analysis project Ga0075154, IMG submission 70965) | Wastewater effluent complex algal communities from Wisconsin, to seasonally profile nutrient transformation and Carbon sequestration -... | ecosystem: Engineered > WWTP > Effluent > Algae...
CGCTCTTGGCCGTTATCGGGCGATTGCGGAGGAGTGGGATATCGATATCGCTTTGCGCCCGGTCTATCCGCTGGCGATCCGCGAGCCCGCATTTTTTGAACGCAACCATCCCAACTGGTTGCGCTACACTTTCACCGACATGTTTCGCGTAGCGCAGTTTTACGGCATTCCCTTTGGGCCGCCGCGTCCTGACCCGATTGTGCAAAATGTGATGACACGACAGATCGCCGAGGAGCAGCCCTATATCTATCGACTGACCAGATTGGGGCAGGCGGCAGCACGGCGCGGCAAGGGTTTGGCCTTCGCGCACGAAGCCGGGAAGCTGATCTGGGGAGGTGCCGAAAATTGGCACGAGGGCGATCATTTGGCAGGCGCTGCGATGCGTGCCGGACTGGACCTTTCAGAACTTGATGCTGAAGCTATAGCCGATGCAGAAGCGCTGGACGCTGAAATCCACGCCAATCAAGCCGCGCTCGAAGCAGGCGGGCATTGGGGTGTGCCGACATTGGTGTTCGACGGCGAACCATTTTTTGGTCAGGACCGGATCGAGATGGTGCTGTGGCGCATGCAACAAAAGGGGCTGGAAAAGCGCTCGGCCTAATCCGGCATTTGTGGTGTGGGGTCGATCCCCGGCTTTGCCGGTCTCAGAATCAGCACTAAAGGTAGAAACGCTAGAACCATATAGAATAACAGTTGGAAATCGCTGAGGTAGGCGATCATTGCGGCCTGACGGTTTATTTCCAAATCCATCACCTGCAACATTGCTTCACCAAGCGAGCCAAAACGATCTGCGGTTGACGGGTCGACGACGGTAAAGCTTGAAGCCGTTATCCGTCCTGCCAGTTCCTCATGGCTTATCTGCATATTTCGCGTCAGCATTGTGACGAATATTGATATTCCCAAACTGCCACCCAAGCTTCGGGCGAGATAGAGCAGGCTTGATGCATCGGTCCGTACAGCAGGCGATAATGTGGAAAAGGCGATGACATTGGTGGGCATGAAGGTCATTCCCATTCCCAGTCCCTGCACAAGGCCAACGGTGATGAAATGCGAGGTGCCCATTTCGATGGCCCATCCGGTCATCATCCAGATCGACAAAGCCACCAGTGAAAATCCCGTAAATATGATCCCGCGAATGTCGACCTTGGTTATCAGTCGGCCCGCTATTACCATGCCAAACAAAATCCCGATGCCACGCGGCGCCAAAAGCGCGCCGGAATCGAATACTGTGTAGCCGTAGATATTTTGCAGCATTGGCGGCAATAGCGCGAAAAGCCCGATCATCGTCAATCCGATGAGCATTCCGAATAGCAAAGCTGTCAGAAAATTACGGTTCGCGATCATCTTCGGATCGAACAAAGGTTTTTTCGTGCTCATGCTGTGAATGGTAAACATCCAAAATGCAGAGATTGCTAAACCCAGCTCGATGATGATCTCCCAGCTTTCGAACCAATCTTCATGCTGCCCGCGATCGAGCATCAACTGCAAGGATGCCAGTCCTAATGCCAACATTGCAAAACCGAATATGTCCAATTTTCGGTCGGTTATCGGACGCGTTGGCAAAAGCCACCAAAGCAGAGCAAGAGTGGGAATGCCAATCGGGAGATTGATGTAGAAAACCCAGCGCCAATTATAGCTTTCGGTCAACCAGCCACCGATCATAGGACCGAAAATGGGAGCGATCATGATGCCCATGCCCCAGATTTGCATAGCGCGCGGCGCGCGTTGAGGAGGATTGATGTCGAGCAATATGGTTTGCGATAATGGGCCAATAAATGCAGCTGAAATGCCCTGTAAAATCCGGAACAGGACCATCTGAACCAGGCTGGTTGCGACCCCGCACAGCATTGAAGAGAGGATGAAACCTGAGACTGCGAAAAGGAACAGGCGGCGCGAACCGATCCTATCCGAAAGCCACCCAGCGGCGGGCATGGCGACTGCACTGGCGAGGATATAGCTGGTGAGCACCCAGGTTACGCTGTCAATCGTAGCGCCAAGACTGGTTTGCATATCCGGTATGGCAACATTGGCGATGGTTGAATCGAGTATCTGAACTATGGAAGCGCCCATCACCGCGAGCGTTAGCAGCCCGCGATGTTTTACAGGCAATGCTGCCTGAGTTTGCGCGGCGCTATTTGCTGGTATCGATGCGGACATGAACTGACAGTCCTGCAATCATCTTGCGGCGCGGTTTGTCGAGAATTTCGATCCGTACTGGCACGCGTTGCGTTACTTTTACCCAGTTGCCGCTGGCATTTTGGGCAGGCAGCACGGAGAATTCTGATCCGGTCCCCGCACCTATGCTTGCAACGCGACCCTTCAGCGTCAATCCCGGATAGGCGTCAAACCGGATTTCGGCCGGCTGACCAAGACGCATGTCGGCAAGATCGGTTTCCTTGAAATTAGCCTCAATCCATCCTCTGCCGTCAGTAACAATGGTCAACGCCGGAAGGCCTTGCACCATCATCTGCCCCACCTGCAAGCGATCGGCTTGGCTGACTGTCCCACTCGTCGATGCCCGGATTTCGGTTCTGGACAGGTCCAGCAAGGCTTTGTCGCGCTGAACTTGACCTGCCAGCACACCCGGATTGACGCCAGGCGCAGCCGCCCCGCTTGCCAAGGCAGCTTTGGCCATTCGGGCATCGGCCTCTGCACGCGAAACCTTGCTGCGGGCGTCTGATAATGCGTGTTCCGCAGCTTGTAATCGCGCTTTGGTAGTAAAGCCCCGCTCCATCAACGCCGATTGGCGCTGATATTCCTGTGTGTAAAAGGCCACATCCTCACGAGCGCTGGCAATATCGACGCCACTATTGCCCAAATCGGTCTGCAAAGTGACAACTTTGACCTGTGCTGCGGCAATCGAAGCTTCGGCTTGAGCAATGGCAATCTTGAACGGTTCCGGATCGATCTGGAACAGCAAGTCGCCTGCATCGACATGCTGGTTTTCATGCACGGAAACGTTGACAATTCGACCACCTACTTCACTTGCAATCGACACCTTGTCTTGCTGCACATAGGCATTGTCAGTGGATACATAATGGTCGTTCGCCAGATAATAGGCGATGCCTCCACCGATCAACAGCAAAGGCACCGACAGCAAGACAAGCAATTTCAGCCACTTACGCTTTGGCCGTGAACGAGCTACATCGCTTGCCATTTGTTGTTCAATTTTTGGATCGGCTTCAGCCATGGGTAAATTCCGCAGGATGTCTGGTAAGGTTGGACCGCATGACATTTAACATCTGTTCCAGCTTTTCCTGCTGGTCGGCATCAAGACCTGAGACAGCATCTGCGAACAATTCTGCGGCCATTGGTTTCAACTCTGCCAATCGGATATCACCTTTTGGCGTTAGAAAGACCCGCCATGCGCGCCGATCCGACGGGTCGGCCCGACGTTCGACCAATTCCGCTTCCTGCAATCGATCTATCATTCGACCAAGAGTGATCGGTTCGACATCCATCATATCGGCGAGTGCAATTTGCGTGCTGCCGCCAAATCGTTTGAGTAAGCCAAGAACACGCCACTGCGGGCGAGTAACGCCCTGAGTGCGAACTCTTTCGTCAAAGGCACGACGCATCAGCCGAGCCGTGTCACCAATCAGAAAACCCAAATCTTCACTCATAACCAAGAGAAGTAATAGCAATGCTTATTATAAGCAAGACAAATGCTCATCAGGTTTCGACCATGATGCACGGAGCGGTTGACGTGCGACACCAAAATGATAGCCCGATAACAGCTATTAAGGAGCGATGAGCATGCCGCACGGTTGATTTGATCCTGAAAAATGGACGGGCGCGGAAATTCGGGAAACTGAGTGAAATAAGCGGCGGCTCCCGATTGGTATCGGTAGCAGCCAAAACGGAATCAAAAGGTTATAGATATGGAAACGCTTCAAGGCGGCTGTACGTGCGGTACTGTTCGCTATTCCGTGAAACCCGGTTTCCGTTTCAAACTTTATGCCTGCCATTGTACTGACTGTCAGACCCGCACTGGTAGCGCCTTCGGGTTGCAACTCGCCGTTTTTCCGGCCGATATTTCGGTCTCAGGTGATACGTCCTGCGGAGAATATAGCGCGCCTTCTGGTGCGCAAGTGAAGGTTTTTGGCTGCTCCAAATGTTTGACTCGCCTTTATACCACCAATGACAGAAATCCGTTGGCAGCGATCCGCGCCGGAACGTTGGATAATAGCAATGAGCTGGTGCCATTCGCGCATTTCTGGGTAGGAAGCAAACAGCCATGGGTCATCATTCCTGAAGACGCCGCAGCGCTCGAAACGCAGCCGAGGTCTCCGGAGGATTGGGTTAAGCTCTTAGGGCCGCAATCGTGACTGAAATTCATGAAGGCGGCTGCCAATGCGGTCGGGTGCGTTATCGGCTGAGCCTTGAGAACCGCGAAGCCTATTTGTGCCATTGCCGTATGTGCCAACGCGCGACGGGCGGTGTTGCTGCAGCATTTATCAATTTGCAAAAAGATCAGCGGACTTGGCTGAGCGAGCCCGACTGGTATGCGAGTTCGCAGATCGCCAGGCGCCCCTATTGCCGCGAATGCGGGACGCCGCTTGGCTTTGAATATCCAGATTCAGAACGCTGCGACAATACCGTCGGCAGTCTGGACGATCCGACAGGCTTTTTCCCCACCAGCCATTTTGGCGCGGAAGCAATCCTTGAAGAATGGCTCGATACAAGGCATTTGGATCGGATGCGCAGCGACGAACATCCACCACTGGTCGAACGCTGGGAAAAAGCTAAAAGGCCGAAATGAAACACTGGTTTATTGAAGCAAGCGACGGAATCCGGCTTGCGGTGCATGAAGTGGGCGAGGGACGCCCGTTGATCCTGATCCACGGCTTCGTTTCTGATGCTGCTACCAACTGGATCAAATATGGGCATGCCGCCTTGCTGGCCGATGCCGGTTTCCGCGTGATCATGCCTGATCTGCGTGCGCATGGTGACAGCGCAAAGCCGCACGATCCGATGCATTATCCAGTCGACATATTGGCAGATGATCAGTTCACTTTGCTGGCGGAACTGGGTGTCAAGGATTTCGACCTTGGCGGCTACTCCCTCGGCGGTCGGACAGTGTCGCGAATGCTTGCGAGGGGGTGCGTCCCACGCCGTGCTGTGATTGCCGGAATGGGGCTGGAAGGTCTGACGCAAACCGGTAAGCGCAAGGCACATTTCCGAAGTGTATTCGAAAATCTTGATGGTCACGAGCGTGGTTCACCCGAATTTATGGCGGCGGCATTTGTGAAAACCACAGGAGCCGATCCTATCGCGCTGAACCTGCTGCTCGACAGCTTTGCCGACACGTCAGAAGACGCGATTCGTGGTTTTGATATGCCCGTAGCAGTCGTGTGTGGCGAGCAGGACGACGATAATGGCTCGGCAGCAGCCTTGGTTGCGGCATTGCCGCAGGGCAGGCATTTTAGGGTGCCGGGAAATCATATGAGCGCAGTGGTAAAGCCCGAAATGGGGCAGGCCATTGCCGAATTTTTACTGGAGGACATTTGACCGATGGAAGAGTCAAAGTTTGAAAAGACATTCTGGTGGTTCTGGCTGGCCGGACTGCTGCTTCTGGCCTTGCAGATTTTTCTCAATGTGTGGCTGAGTAATCCTATCTCGCCTATGGGAATTGGTGACCATCAGTCAGCGGGTACGGCTATCCGGGTGGACCAGATTCACTTGGGCTGGAAAGCGGCAGGTGTGCTTGATTTGGCCCGGATCAGCATGGTGATTGACCTTATTTTCATCGGAACCTACGCCTTTGGCGCGTGGCAAGGCGGTCGGGCAATGCGGGCGGAAGGCACATATGTTCTCAGCGCATTGGGCGGATTGATCATGGCGGCGGCGGTTGTGTTTTTGCTCACCGATTATACCGAAACCATTTGCCAATTCATTCAAGTGATGTTCGATCAGGGGGACAATCTGCTCGCGGACACAGCAGCAACCGTGAAACCCTTTAAGACTGTAGCGTTCCTTGTAACCTTCATTGGTCTGCTAGTGGCGCTCCTGTTTCGACGAATGGCGCGTCAGGCGGGTTGACGGTTTCGTTTGAAACTACCATCGTCTGCGCCATTGCAGATTTATGCCGGGGAGCTAGCCGCATGAGAAAATATGTTTCGATCGTCGCTTTGGCGATTGCCACTGTGTCGACACCCGCTTGGGCCCAGACCACACCCACGGTTTCAGATGCCGAGGCCTTTATCGCCAAGGCGGAAAAAGACCTGTACGACTTCACGGTCGAGGCTGGGCGCGTACAATGGGTCAACGCGACCTATATCACCGACGATACCGATGCGCTCGCCGCCAAATATGGTGAAATAGGCACTGAAAAATCGGTGCAATATGCGCTCGAAGCCGCGAAATATCAGAGTGTTGCCGGGCTTTCGGCTGAAACCAAGCGCAAGCTTGACATATTGCGCGGCGGTCTGGTTTTGCCTGCGCCGACCAAAGAAGGTGCCGCCGCTGAACTCAGCACCATCGCGACTAAGCTCAACTCTGCCTATGGCAAAGGCAGGGGCACGCTCAGGGGTAAGGAAATTAACGGCTCCGATATCGAAGCTGAGATGGGCACCAATCGCAATCCTGAAGAGCTGAAGGAAATGTGGGCGAGCTGGCACGACAATGTCGGCAAACCGATGGGCAAAGACTATGCTCGCATGGTCGAGATCGCCAATGAGGGCGCTGAAGAGCTTGGATTCAAGGATGTCGGCGCGATGTGGCGCTCGGGCTATGACATGCCTGCCGATGATTTTGCAGCGCTGACTGACAAATTGTGGCTTGAGGTCAAACCGCTTTATGACGAACTGCACACCTATACGCGTAACAAGCTGAACGCGAAATATGGCGATGCAGTGCAATCCAAGACCGGCCCGATCCGTGCCGACTTGCTCGGCAATATGTGGGCGCAGGAATGGGGCGGCATTTACGATGTCGTCGCTCCTGCCGGTGCTGGCGATATCGGTTATGACATTGGCGAATTGCTCAAGGCCAAGGGTGTCGATGAAATCGGCATGGTGAAGATTGGCGAAGGTTTTTTCTCGTCGCTCGGCTTCGACCCGCTGCCCAAAACATTCTACGAGCGCTCGCAGTTCCTCAAGCCCCGTGACCGCGAAGTTGTCTGCCATGCGTCGGCATGGGATATCGACAATGTCGATGATCTGCGCATCAAAATGTGCATCAAGGTCAACACCGATGATTTTGTGACCATCCACCACGAGCTTGGCCACAATTATTATCAGCGCGCCTATAACAAACAGAGCCTGCTGCATCTGAATGGTGCGAATGACGGTTTCCACGAAGCGATTGGCGATGCCATCGCACTGTCGATCACCCCCGAATATCTGGTACAGATCGGTCTGCTCGATAAAGACAAGGTGCCGAGTGCCGACAAGGATACCGGACTGCTATTGCGTCAGGCAATGGACAAGGTTGCCTTCCTGCCTTTTGGCCTGCTGGTCGACAAATGGCGCTGGGGTGTGTTCAGCGGTGCGATTACACCAGCCAATTACAACAAGGGTTGGACCGATTTGCGTCGCCAATATCAAGGGATCACTCCACCAGTGGACCGTCCGGCAGGCGCATTCGATCCTGGTGCAAAATATCACATTCCGGGCAACACACCCTACACCCGTTATTTCCTCGCGCGCATCCTGCAGTTCCAGTTCTACAAGGCTGCGTGTGACGCCGCTGGCTGGAAGGGACCGCTGCACCGCTGTTCGTTTTACGGCAACAAGGAAGTCGGCGCGAAAATGAATGCCATGCTGGCAATGGGCGCTTCGAAGCCCTGGCCCGATGCGCTGCAGGCCTTTACCGGCAGCCGTGAAATGTCGGGCACGGCAATGATTGAATATTTCAAGCCGCTTATGGAATGGCTCAAGAAGCAGAATAAGGGCGCAAAAAAGGGGTGGTAACACCCCTTTCGCAGACGAAATTTTCTGTTACCCTCAGATAAGGGTCTTCGATCGACCATTTCTGAGGGTGACATGAAATTTTCGGCTTTCACAACTGCTATGGCTATATTTGCTGCTGCTCCTTCCGCTGCGCAGACAGCCTATAACCCGACAGCGTTAATCGGCGATTTCACCGAAGCTGCTATTGCTCCTGTGTTGGCCGAACGCAAGATAAGCGTGCTTGGTCGCTATAGTGGGCAGGATATATCCTACCTAGACATCAAATTTGCGGATGGGACACTTGGGGTCGCTAACTTAACCGCGAAACAGCCCAATTCGGAACGACGGATCGGACTGGCAATATTGATCGTCATCACGCCGCGACCTGACTGGACTCTCCAACGCAAAGCCGAGTTGGTCATCAATTTCAACCGACAAAATTTGCTGACGCAAGTCGGACTTTACGACAACGGCCAGCTTTACATCCAGCGCTACTCGATCTGCGACTTTGGTTTGCCGCAGGGCAATCTTGCGGCTGAATTACAGATACTCGAACTGGCAGCGAAGAAGCTAAAAGACGAGCTCGCCAAACCCTGATCACGCATTTCGTGCAGTCAGTCCTCCATCGACAGGGATGATGGCTCCGGTGATATAGCTGGCTGCAGGAAGCACCAGACTGAGCGTGATATGCGCGACTTCTTCGGGATAGCCATATCGGCGCAGGGCTGTCCGCCGTTTGGCGAATATCACCTTATCTTCGTCTGGTAGGGCCGCAGTCATCGCGGTATGGATCGGACCGGGGCAAATGCAGTTGACGGTAATGCTTTCTTTTCCCAGATCGACCGCAAGTCCACGCGTCAGGCCGATGACACCGGTTTTTGCTGCGACATAAGGAGTGTCTCCGGGAGTGGCTCCCAATCCCTCAGTTGAGGCAATGTTGACGATCCGTGCTGCGTCGCTGTTGCGTAACCATGGCAAAGCAGCTCGCACCAGCCGCTGTTGCCCGGTCAACATTACCGAGAGCGCACGATCCCAGATTGCATCATATTCGCTGCCGCCATCGAGTGGAGCAAAGCTCGAAACACCGGCGTTGTTGACCAATATGTCTATCTGACCGAATTTGCAGCCAATTTCGTCAACAACCGTCTTGATCTGCTGTGCATCGGCGACGTTAAGTGCGAGGGCAATTGCCGTTCCGCCGCGGGCTTCGATCTCCTCGACGACTATATCGCAAGCGGATTGGTCGAGGTCAGTGACGACAACTTTTGCGCCTTCGCTGGCGAACAACAATGCCGTCGCCCGCCCCATACCGCTCGCCGCTCCTGTCACTATGGCAATGCGGCCAGCGATTGAACGCGACAGGGCAGGGCGGTCTTCCATTATCGGAACGGCGGTTCGTTAAAGGCGCGCAGCTTGCGGCTGTGCAGGCTGTTGCCTGCCTCGCGCAGCAATTCGCAAGTCTGGATACCGATCTGCAAGTGCGCAGCGATCGCCTCTTCGTAAAAACGATTGGCCTGCCCGGGCAGTTTGATTTCGCCGTGTAGCGGCTTGTCCGATACGCACAGCAACGTGCCATAGGGTACGCGAAAGCGATAACCCTGCGCGGCAATTGTTGCCGATTCCATATCAATGGCAATGGCGCGACTCTGCGAAAATCTCAGCGCGCTGTCGGTGTAGCGCAACTCCCAGTTGCGATCGTCGGTGGTGACAACGGTGCCGGTGCGCATCCGCCTTTTGAGATTGGCACCGCTGGTTCCCGACACCTGCACCGTCGCGGTTTCCAACGCCTGTTGCACCTCGGCAATTGGCGGGATGGGGATTTCTGGCGGCAAAACCCGATCGAGAATATTGTCATCGCGCAGATAGGCGTGAGCGAGAACATAGTCGCCAATCCGTTGTGTCTCGCGCAGGCCGCCACAATGGCCGATCATTAGCCATGCTTCAGGACGCAAAACCGCAAGATGGTCGCAGATATTCTTGGCGTTCGAAGGCCCCACTCCGATATTGACCAAAGTGATACCCGTCCCGTCCGCTGCCATCAGGTGATAGGCTGGCATCTGATGCTTGCGCCAGGTGCTGTCTGCCACCAACTGTTCATGTTCGTCGGTCGCTTCATCAACATAAAGCCCGCCAGCACCCGACAAAGCCGTGTAGCGACCCTTACCAACCTGTTGGCAGGCCCATGCGACAAATTCGTCGACATATCGATTGTAGTTGGTGAACAATATGTAGCGTTGAAAATGGTCGGCAGGCGTGCCGGTATAGTGCTTCAAACGAGCAAGCGAGAAATCGGTGCGAAGGCCGTCGAACAGCGACAGTGGCGCGCCATTTTCTGCGGCAATCAGCAGCCCGTCTGCGGCTTCGTCACCAATATCGGCGAGCTCGGTTGCGGGGAAATATTTCGATAATTCGGTCGGTGAAACATCGCCCAGTTCCAGCCCGTCGAGAACATAGGGGAAGGGGATTTCCTGTTTTCCCGGGCGAACTTCCATTTCGATGTGATATTGCTGTACCAGCAGTTCAAGCTGGGATTCAAGATATTCGGCATAGATTGCCGGACGCGTCAAAGTTGTGCGGTAAATACCCGGCTTTTCCAATCGGCCGAACGCTAGGTTGAAAACATTGTCGCGCTCGACACCAGCATAGCGGATGATCAATTCCGGATAGCAATAGCTACCGTTGCTGCGTGCAGCGGGATCAGGTGTCGTTCGGTCATGGAGGAATTTGGATAGCGAGAGCCGCAAATTATCGACGGCGGCGTCATAATGTTTGTGAATGAGATGGATTATATCTTGTGTCTGTTTTGTAGCCATGACGGCGGATTCCTGATTTTCGCACTGTTGGCAAGCAAAAAGGGCGAGGATGACCCCGCCCTTGATACTTTGACCGGTCTGAATGACCGCCGCATGACAAGCTGACAATCAAAGCTGCGAAAGCATATGCTCGGCAGAACTGACCTTGAAATCACCCGGGGCTTCGACGTTCAACTGTTCGACAACGCCATCATTGACCACCATCGAGAAACGCTGTCCGCGCTTGCCCATGCCAAAGCCCGAACCGTCCATGGTCAGGCCAACGGCCTCGGCGAAATCGGCATTGCCGTCCGCTAGCATAGTCACATCTTCGGAGCCGCCCGACTTGTTCCAGGCACCCATGACGAAGGCGTCATTGACAGCGGTACAGGCGATTTCGTCGATGCCCTTGGCTTTGAGGTCGGCGGCTTTTTCAACAAAACCGGGAAGATGCTTGGCCGAACAGGTCGGCGTGAATGCGCCGGGGACTGAAAACAGCGCCACACGTTTGCCTGCAAAATAGTCGGCTGACTGCACTGGCTGCGGGCCATCGGGAGTGGCCTTCACCAATTTGGTGTCGGGAATCTTGTCGCCTACTGAAATGGCCATGTCGCTATCCTTTCCTCGGGGGTCTTGTTTGGCTTTGCGCAAAGTGCGAAAGCTGACCCGGACAAGGTAGGCGGGCGATGCGACAATTCCAAGACCAACCGGCCAAGAATTTTCACCAGCCCAATGCAGCAACTTATATGCTTAATTTTGCTTCACCGTGCAGGTTGAAAATTCGGTAAACACAATGGTCCAGTTCTGGCCGTCCAAAGATAATTTGGAAGGGGACTAGAACATGAAAATATCAGGGAAAGTGGCAGCTTTTGCAGCTGTCACGTCGATAATGGCTGCGCAACCGGCTCAGGCTTGCTGGTCGGACAGCGAAGCAAAGGCCGCGAGCGTTGCCAATCTCAATATGATGATGATGGTGACGGCTTTGCGTTGCCGCAACGGGCAGCACAATTTTCTCGCCGACTATAACCGTTTCGTCCGGCTCAACAATCCCGTGATTGGTGCGAACAATGCCCATGTCAAAGCGCGATTTGCACGCATTGTGGGCGGGCAAGGCGCGGAAAGGGCAATGGACAAGTTCACCATCAGCCTCGCTAACCATTACGGGATCGGCCATGAAAGCATGGGCTGTGCAGAACTGAAACTGTTAGCGTCTGAATTGGGATCAAAGACACATGACAGACTGAGCCTTGCCGATATTGCCGAACGCAATGCCGGTATTCCCGAGCTTGCGGGCGGCCGCTGTAGCGTTCGGATTGCTGCAAAATGAAGTGATATAAAGATTTCTTTATATAGTAATTGCGTTTGAGACCAGACCCGGCTAGGAGCGGCGCCAATCCAACCCTAGCCGGAGTACCATCGTGACCGACTATGTCGTAGCTGACCTTGCGCTTGCCGAATTTGGCCGCGCGGAAATTAAGATTGCCGAAACCGAAATGCCGGGCCTTATGGCGCTGCGTGCCGAATATGGCGCATCGCAGCCTTTGAAGGGTGCGCGCATCACCGGTTCGCTGCACATGACCATCCAGACCGCCGTGCTCATTGAAACCTTGACGGCGCTTGGCGCTGAAGTTCGCTGGGCGACTTGCAATATTTTCTCGACCCAAGATCATGCTGCTGCTGCAATTGCAGCTGCTGGCATTCCCGTGTTCGCCATCAAGGGCGAAACGCTTGCGGATTATTGGGATTATGTCGGCAAGATTTTTGATTGGGATGACGGCACCGGTCGCACCGCCAACATGATCCTCGACGATGGCGGCGACGCCACGATGTTCGCTCTGTGGGGTGCACGCATCGAAGCGGGCGACGAAATGCCCGAACCCGGCAATGCCGAGGAAATCGAATTTCAGCGCGCGCTCAAGGCCTTCGTCAAGGCGAAGCCCGGCTACCTCACCATGTCGGTCGCCCATATCAAGGGCGTTTCTGAAGAAACCACGACGGGCGTCCACCGCCTGTATCAGATCGCCAAGGACGGCAAATTGCCTTTCCCGGCGATCAATGTGAATGACAGCGTCACCAAATCGAAATTCGATAACCTTTATGGCTGCAAGGAATCCTTGGTTGATGCAATCCGTCGTGCAACCGACGTCATGCTTGCAGGCAAGGTCGCTTGCGTTGCTGGTTTCGGTGACGTTGGCAAGGGTTCGGCTGCTTCGCTGCGTCAGGGTGGCGCACGCGTTATGGTGACCGAAGTCGATCCGATCTGCGCCTTGCAAGCTGCGATGGAAGGCTATGAAGTCGTCACCATGGAAGAAGCCGTCACGCGCTGTGACATTTTCTGCACCGCCACAGGTAACGAAGACGTGATCACTGCCGAGCATATGAAAGCAATGAAACCGATGAGCATTGTCTGCAACATCGGCCACTTCGACAGCGAAATCCAGATTTCGGCACTCGATAACTATAAATGGACCGAGGTGAAGCCGGGTACAGATCTGGTTGAATTCCCCGATGGCAAGCAGATCATCATCCTCGCCAAGGGTCGCTTGGTCAATCTGGGTTGCGCCACCGGTCACCCCAGCTTTGTCATGTCGTCAAGCTTCACCAATCAGACGCTGGCGCAGATCGAACTCTACACCAACCCTGGCCAGTATAAGAATGATGTCTATGTCCTGCCCAAGCATCTCGATGAAAAGGTTGCAGCATTGCACCTTGAAAAGCTGGGCGTGAAGCTGACCAAGCTTTCTGACAAGCAGGCAAGCTACATTGGCGTTCCGACCGAAGGTCCGTTCAAGCCTGAGCATTATCGCTACTGATCTGAAATCAGTGCAAACAAAAGGCAGTGCGCTGTTGAGGCGCGCTGCCTTTTTTGTTGCGTATTTTACGCATTCGCGGCACGCGCAATTGTGCATTCGGCGTTGGCAGCAATTTTCGACAGGATCCGATTTAAGTGACCGGTGACAATACCATGCTTGCGATCGTGGGCCTGCTCGTCGGTGCATGGTTGGTTGCGGCGGTTGCTATCATCTGGACCGGTTTGACGATGCGGCAGAAGGCGCGGCTCAGCCTGCGCCAGACATCAAGACTGTCCAGACTTCTAGAGACCGCCCCCGCGGTGCCACTGGTTGTGCGCAGCGATGGCAAGCTGGAGAGCTCGGAAAAACTGGCGCGGCTGTTGGGGGCGTCCAATTCGCTAAACCAGTTGATTGATATGTCCTCGTTGCTGCGCAATGCCTCTGAATGGAACGAACTGGAGCGCAATGTCCGCGAGGCGCAACGCTCGGGCAAGTCCTTCCAGCAGACCATTGCCCTGAACGGAAGCGACAAGCGCTTTCTCGTCCGGGGCAATCTTGCCGACCGGCAAATTTATCCCAATGGAGGTGCACTGCTCTGGTTCTTCGATCTATCGGATTCGGCCCGAGAAAATGAGCTACTGTCGGAGCAATATCAAACGGCACGTTCGGCCTTTGAAGCGCTCGCGGGTTTGATCGAAGCGGCACCCATCCCGATGTGGCACCGCGGCCGTGACTTTCACCTGACATTTGTCAACAAGGCCTATGTCGATGCGGTTGGCGCCGAAAGCGGCGACGCGGTTATTGAGCAGGGCATTGAGCTGATCGAGCCGGTCAACGGCGAAACAGCGATGAGCCATGCTGCAAAGGCAATCAATGCGGGCGAGGCGGTTGAACGGACGGTTTCAACGACGGTTGCACAACAGCGGCGGCAGGTGCGGGCCTTTGACATTCCGTTGGGGAAAATCGGCGTCGCCGGGATCGCAATCGATGTGCAGGAGTTGATCGACGCAAGGGCGGATTTTCGGAGGCTCGCCAACGCCCAGCGCGAATTGCTCGACAAGATGACCGCGAGTGTGGCTCAGTTTGGCCCCGATCATACGCTGACCTTTGCAAACCTTCCCTTTCAGCGCACATTTGAATTGCGCGAAGACTGGATTGCCTCGCGTCCGGAATTCGCGCGCGTGCTCGACAGGATGCGCGAGAACAACAAATTGCCCGAAGTGCGCGATTTTCCCTTGTGGCGCAGCGAGAAGGAAAACTGGTTCGTCAGCGCCGCTCCAGTCGAGGACAACTGGTTGTTGCCGACAGGCATGCATCTGCGACTGCTCGTGCAACCTACGCCCGATGGCGGAATGTGGCTCATCTTCGAAGATCGCACCGAGCAAGCGCAATTGGCAAGCGCGCGCGACACCCTGTTGCGGGTCCGCACAGCGACCTTTGACAATCTGTTCGAGGCGATTGCAGTTTTCGCCGGGGATGGGAAGCTGAGCATCTGGAACCGTCGCTTTGCCGAAAACTGGGGATTGAACGAAGAGGTTCTTGCCCGGCATCCGCGATTTGACGACCTGCTCTCGACTTTGGCTGAACGTCTAAAAAAGGCGTCGCAGATTTCGATCCTTCGCGAATTGCTGCAAATGACGATTGCGAACCGGGAACCAAGACGCAGCAAACTCGAATTCGCCACAGGTCATGTGTTCGAACTGTCCACTGTGCCGCTGCCCGATGGCAATGCGCTGCTGACGATGTTTGATGTCACCGATAGCGTGCAGATCGAGCAGGCTCTGCGCGAACGAAACACGGCGCTGGCCGAGGCGGATTCGGTGAAAGGCCGCTTCCTTGCCAATATGAGCTATGAATTCCGCACGCCCTTGACGTCCATTTCGGGTTTTGCCGATCTGCTTAAGCAGGGAATTGCCGGCGAACTGACACCGCAAGCAATCGAATATGTCGATGCCATTGCCAAGTCGGCCGACCGGTTGTCGCAACAGATCAACACCGTGCTCGATTTCAGCCAAAGCGACGCGGGTGCCTTGCCACTGTCGCACAAACCCGTCGAAATTGCAGCGCTGGTTCAAACGGTTGCGGACAGCCAGATGCAGGCCGCATTGGAAGACGGCGCGTCTATCGTCGTTGACATCAAACCCAATGTAGGCGCGATTTCCGGCGACTCCAAAAGGCTGGAACAAGCCTTGAATCATATCATCACCAATGCCGTCACTCATGGCGGAGCTGACAAAAGGATAACGATCCACGCCAGCGGCGACCGCAGCAAAGCTGTTATCATGGTGTCGGACAATGGGCAGGGAATGAGCGTTTCGGAACAGGCCGCCGCCCTCGACGGCTTTGACAAAAACGGCAAGGATGCGAAGGGACTGGGGCTGCCACTCGCGCGGCAATTGGTTGAGGCGCACGGTGGACGACTGACTTTGGAATCCTCACCCGGCAAGGGCACCCGCGTATCGTTGCACCTGCCCAGGAACAGTGTTGCCCAGAAATGAGTGATCGACACTATGTCATCGCTTCAGAGGCAAAAATGCTGGAGTTCGGGCACGCGATTGTTGCCTGCCTCAAACCGGGGATGGTGGTGGCAATCGACGGCAATCTGGGGGCAGGCAAAACCGTCTTGTCCAAGGGCATTTTGCGTTCGCTGGGATTTGAAGGCGAAGTATCCAGTCCGACTTTCACAATCGTCAATCAATATGACCCGCCCGCGACACGCCTGACCGTATTGCACGCTGATCTCTACCGGATCGAAAATGTCGCTGAACTCGAAGAATTGGGTCTGTTCGACGCGGAAGACGCAGGTGCGGTGTCGTTGATCGAGTGGGCAGGGCGATTTGAAGCTGTTTTGCGGATAGCAGCGATAAAAATCCGGATCGAAACCATGGCTGGCAATTCGCGGTCAGTTTCGATAACGGGCGATCAACATTGTCTGGATGGTCTCGATGGATTTGGTATTGCCCACAGCGCTTGATGGATTTCTGGCATCGCTGGATTGGAACAATTGTATAGTCTCGCCCATTCCGGGAGACGCTTCGTTTCGTCGCTATTTTCGCATTGCAAACGACCGTGGCCAGCGGGCGATCCTAATGGATGCACCACCGCCAGAAGAGGACCCGGGACCGTTCCTGCATGTCGCCAAATATCTGTTAAGCCATGGGTTCAGGGCACCTGAAATATTTGGGTCCGATCTGCATCATGGGCTGGTGCTGATCGAAGATTTTGGTGATCAGCGGATGCGCGAACATCTTGATGCCAATCCGGAGGACGAAACGGCCATTTACAGCCGCGCCGTCGACACGCTTGTTGCGCTTGAGCAAGCGCCGTGTGCAACGCTCGCTGCTTATGACGAGGCGACTTATATGCGCGAGGTTGATTTGCTCGCCGATTGGTATCTGCCGGCGATGAAGATCGATTTTGATCGCGACGAATGGGCCGGGCTATGGTCCGAGGCACTGGCATCGGTGACCCACAATGGCTTTCAAAAGACGACTGTCCTGCGCGATTACCATGCCGAGAATATCATGCTTCTGGAGGATGGCGCGCAAGGGTTAATCGATTTTCAAGACGCGCTTGTCGGGCATCCGGCCTATGATCTGGTGTCGATTTTGCAGGATGCGCGTAGAGATGTCAGCGTGCCGCTGGAGGCTGCGATGCTCTCGCTCTATCGTGAGAAAGCCAGACCTGATTATGACTTTGACCTGCATTACGCGCTGCTCGGCGCGCAACGGAACACCAAGATAATCGGCATCTTTACGCGCTTGTGGAAACGTGACGGCAAGGCGCGCTATCTCGATTTCCTGCCACGCATGTGGCGTTTGCTCGAGCGTGATCTTGCGCATCCCGGCCTGGCACCACTCCGCCATTGGTTTGACCGGACAATAACCGCCGATATTCGCGCCACCTCGCCGCTGGTGCTTGAAAAGGCGGCCTGATGTCCGGTCTTCACGCTATGCTGATGACAGCCGGTCTGGGTACACGGATGCGTCCATTGACCAATGACAAGCCCAAGCCTTTGGTGTTTGTCGGTGGCAAACCACTATTGGCCTATACGCTTGATAAATTGCGCGAGGCAGGGATCAGCGACTGCGTCGCCAATGTCCATTATCTACCCGAGCAGATTGAGGCCTATATGGCCAGCGATGCTAGAGATCTGAATGTGACTATTTCTGACGAACGCGCGTTGTTACTTGAAACCGGTGGCGGTCTGGTCAAGGCGCAAAAGCACCTGAAATCCGATCCGTTTTACTGCATCAACAGCGACTCAATCTGGACCGATGGGGCGGTTGACGCGCTTACCCGACTTGCCAAAGCATGGAATGCTGACACCATGGATTGCCTCATGCTGGTTGTTCCGCGTGAGCGCGCACATCAACATCCAGGTAAAGGCGATTTTTTCCTTGATGATGCAATGCTCCCGGTGCGTCGGGGAAGTGCTGATCATGCGCCCTACGTTTATATTGGCATTCAATTGTTGAGTCATGCCTTTCTCGACAACCCGCCGGAAGGTGCGTTTTCTACCAATATTTTGTGGGACCGCGCACTGGCCGACGGGCGCATGTTCGCGTTAATCCATGACGGTGACTGGTACGATATCGGCTCGCCGCAAGCGATTGCACCGACCGAAGAAGCGCTGCTGGTTCGTGGTTGAGGGCAGGCCGCAGCATCTGTTCACAATCCCGGTCGGGACCGACATTTCATCGGCGGTCGCCAGTCAACTGATCAGCGAGTTCAAGGATGATCCGCTCGCATTGACCGATGTGACGCTGTTGCTGTCAAACAACCGTGCGATCACGGCAATGACCAAGGCCTTTGTGGTTCATTCGGACAAAGGGCTGTTGCTGCCAAAGATGGTCGCAATCGGTGACCTTGCGCTTGATGAAAAACTCAGCGTGTGGCTCGATCCTATCGTCGAAGCGGAAGCTGCTCCTTGGCCGGTCATCGAACCTGTTGAGCGGCAAATAGTCTTGGCCAATCTCATCCGACGCCAGCGTCCGCAATTGACGCCGGTCGAAGTCCTCAAGCTTTCTCGGAGAATTGCGGAAGCGATCGACCAGCTTGAAGTTGAAGAAATTGCCCTCGACCGTTTTGACGATGGCTTTGTCGAGCCTGATCTCGCCTTGCATTGGAGCGACGCATATCGCGATTTTCGTGCGATCTTAACTGCCTATGGCGCCCAGCTTGAACAGCGGAAACTGTTAAGCCCGGCGGTACGAAGGAAGCTGCTGCTCAATCGACTGGCAAAGCGCCTTGAGGAGCATCCGCTGGCAACTCCGGTTTGGGCTGTCGGCATTTCGACCGCAGCCCCCGCCGTCGTTCGCGTGTTGAAGGCGATCGCCCAATCACCCTGTGGAGCGGTGATTTTGCCCAATCTGGATATCGGAATGCCGGACTTCGAATGGGATGCAATCGGTTCTGTCGATCCTTCAGGCGACGAGATGCGACGAACCGGCGATGAAACTCATCCGCAATTCCATCAGAAGTTGCTCCTTCACCGCATGGCAATTATGCGGAGCGAATTTGCTTTATTTCCCGGCTGCAAAGACAATGCGCGGGCCAAAACCATCAGTCAGGCCTTTTGCACCGCGCCAGCCACCGCCGATTGGCGCGAACTGCCTGCTGCGCTGAAGAAACTTGGCGGTTGCAGGACGATGCTTTGTGCCGACAGTGCCGAAGAAGCGCGCGCGATTGCCTTATTGGTA
>Ga0075154_10001197_pt1 | contig 19176 bp, 24 predicted proteins | sample JI71714BDNA_FD_70965 | JGI IMG/M metagenome (GOLD analysis project Ga0075154, IMG submission 70965) | Wastewater effluent complex algal communities from Wisconsin, to seasonally profile nutrient transformation and Carbon sequestration -... | ecosystem: Engineered > WWTP > Effluent > Algae...
CGCCTCGACCAGCGGCAACAGTGAGCCGTCAGGGGCCGGCGCCATATCGAACACTTCAAGCCGCAGAGCTGGCATCAGGCGTTCTCCTCCTCGTGTTCCATCCATCCGCGCAGGATTTCGATCGTTTCAGACTGACGCTGCTCGATGAGGTGTCGGAGCCGAGACGCCGGGTCCTCCTTTGGTTCATCGGCGTCAGAATGGTTGCCACCCGTTCCCCGGATTGGGCCGAATCCGAAGCCGTCATCGACTTCGCCGCTGAGCGCCAGCTCTGCGGACATCACCGCGGGGGGCAGGGACAAAGGGGCTTCCGGGGCGGGCAGTGCGGCACGGTTGGCGGACGTCAGGACTGGGCGGATGACGAACAGGCCCAGCACCAGCGCCACGAGAGCAAGAACGCCTGTCTGGATCATCGACATCACATCGAGCGGGCCCATCTTCGGCAACAGGCTTGCGGCGGCTTCCGTGCCTTCGGGAATTGGAAGCTCTTGGAATTCCAGCGATTTAAGGGTAAGGACATCACCCCGCGCTTCGTCCAGACCCACGGCCGAGGCCACCAACTCACGCAATGTCGCAAGTTCCGCGTCAGGGCGTGCGGACCAGGTCCGGGTGCCGTCAGCGGCCGTGGAAACCACTCCGTCAACCATGACAGCCACCGTCATGCGCCGCACCGAGCCGGGATTGCGCAGGATCTCGCGCTGGGTCTCGGAAACCTCGTAATTGACGCGCTCCTTGGTTTCGGAGGTCTGGCTCTTGCCCTGCCCTCCTGACCCGGCATCCCCTTCCGGCAGATTGGAGGCCACCGTCACTTCACCACCTGGTTCGGTACTGGTGCCGCTGCGCTCTTCCGACTCGGAAGAAATCGCCACCCGGCCTTGTGGGTCGAACTTGCGTTCGGTGATCGCTTCGCGTTCGGAGACAAGGTCGATCGACACCTCGACGACCGCTTTTCCAGCCCCCACCCGGGCGGCGAGCATCCGTTCGACATTGCCCTTGATCGCAGCAGCGCGGTCTTCGGCATCGCCTGTATCAAAGGCCTGCCCGTCGTCACCGCCAATCAACCCTGCAACCGTGTCGATGATCTGCACAGCGTCCGGTGTCATCCCGGAAACCGCGCTGGCGACCAGATGCCGGATCGCGCGGGCCTGCAGTTCGGTGAGCGAGCCGGAAACGGTGGTCAGCGTGACCGAAGCGGTCGGCTTCACTTCCGACTGGAACGCGCGGGTCGGGGCGCTTGCAATATGGACCCGGGCGGCCTTGACCTCGGGCATCGCGAGGAGGGTCCGGGCGATCTCGCCTTCCTTTGCGCGCCAGTAGGCCGCATCGAACATCTGCGAGGTCGTTCCGAAGCCGGTCAGCGAGTCGAGCAGCTCATAGCCCCCGCCACCGGCTGCCGGCAGGCCCTGGGCCGCAAGCGACATCCGCAGCGCATCACGCTGGGTCACATCGACAAGGATCGAATCGCCCCGTATCTCGTAGGCGATACCCCGTTGGTCCAGCGCTGCGACCACCTCCCCGGCGGCCCCAGGCTCCAGCCCCGCATAGAGAAGCCCCATTTCGGCCTGTCCGGCCATGCGGCTTAGGCCAAGGACTGCGGCGAACATTGCAAGCGTCGCGCCCACAATCACGGCACGGCGACGCAGGTCCAGCGAGGTCCAGATGGCGATCACGTTCTGCAAGGCGATTCTCCGACTGCGGCCTTCTGCCGTCAGCGCAGCTTTCGACGGTTCGCCTTAACAATCGGTTAGTGACCTTTGGGCTATGTTCGCCCTGTCCCGAGAAACGGAGCGTGAACATGTCCACGGCGGAAGTCCCCCTGGAAGAAGCCCCCAGGAAGCGCTCCAGAAAGCCGCTTCTGATCGGTCTTGGTCTGGCGATCGTTCTGGGCGGCGGCGGGTTCTACGCCACGTTCTCGGGGCTGATTCTTGGCAACGGAGAAGAGCACGCTGCCGAAGAACACGGCCCCGGACCGCTGATGGGCGTCGCCTTTGTGCCCCTTGAAACCATCGTCATCTCGCTTGCTCCCGATTCGGGAAGCGAGCATCTGCGCTTCACGGCCCAGCTCGAGGTTGTGGATACTGCGGCTGTGGACGTGACCACGCTGACCCCGCGTATCCTGGATGTGATCAACAGCTACCTGCGCGCCATCGACACATCATCCATCGAGGATCCACACGCGATGGCCCGACTGCGCGCCCAGATGCTGCGGCGCATACAGGTCGTCACTGGTGAGGGCCGGGTGCGTGACCTGCTGATCACCGAATTCGTCTTGAACTGAGGCCGACCATGGACCTGATCTCTGACATTCTTCTGATGGCGGGCTCCTTCGGGGCCGCGATCTACTGCTATGTGCTGTCGACCCGGCTGAAAAGGTTCACTACGCTGGAAACGGGGATGGGCGGGGCGATTGCCGTCCTGTCGGCACAGGTCGACGACATGACCGTGGCTCTGGAAAAGGCGCGGGGGGCCGCCAACGGCTCGGCCGAAAGCTTGGAAGCGCTGACCCTGCGCGGTGAGACTGTGGCGCGGAAGCTGGAACTTCTGGTCGCCTCACTGCATGATCTGCCTGACCCTTCTCCAGCCCATGCACGCAACCCGACGGTCGAGAATCCGCCCGAAGACGAGCGTCGGCTGCGTTTTGTCCGCCGCCGTTCCCCCCGAGATTCTCTGGAGGCCGCCGAATGAGCCGGCGTCGCGCCGGACACGGTGCCCTGTTCATCGTGGCGATGCTCTTTGCGTCGTCTGGTGCCCTGAGGCTGGGGTCGGGGATCGGGGCAGCACTCGCCAAGGCCGAGGGTGAAGGCAACAGTGCGGTGGAGACGCCTGAGCCTGCCTCCTGCGAAATGCCCAGCGCGATCTCGGCAGCGCTCACCATGCGCGAGGAGCGCATCGCAGCGCAGGAGGCTTCTCTGAAAGACCGCCTTGCCGCGTTGGCGCTGGCCGATGCGGCAATCACCAAGCGGATGGAAGAGATGACAGCGGTCGAGGAAGAGCTGAAGGCCACCCTCGCCTTGGCGGATGGCGCAGCGGAAGAGGACATCAAGAACCTGACTGCGGTCTATCAGGCGATGAAGCCGAAGGATGCCGCAGCCTTGTTCGAGACCATGTCCCCCGAATTCGCTGCGGGTTTCCTGGGCCGCATGCCTCCGGATTCGGCTGCTGCGATCCTGTCAGGCATGTCAGCTGAAGCCGCATATGGCATCAGCGTGATCGTCGCCGGACGCAATGCTGACGTGCCGAAGGAATAGTCAGAGAGTCTTAACTCCCCGCGCGGATACTGCCTGCAACGCAAGCGATTTAGGACGCCAATATGCTCGGCTTGGTCGGCATCGCCGTCATTCTCATCATGGTCTTCGGCGGCTACGTTCTTGCCGGCGGCAAGATGGGGATCATCCTCAAGTCCCTGCCGTTCGAAATGATCATGATCGGCGGTGCCGCAATTGGGGCCTTCCTGATCTCGAATGACATGGCGGCGGTCAAACACACGCTGAAAGACATCGGCAAGGTGTTCAAGGGACCAAAATGGAAGACCGAGGACTATCGTGATCTTCTCTGTCTCCTGTTCGAACTGATCCGCCTGGCACGGGCAAATCCCGTGGCCTTGGAAGAACACATCGAATCGCCCGAGACCTCGTCGATCCTCAGCAAGTACCCGCGAATCCAGCACGATCATGAGGCGATGGAACTGATCTGCGACACGCTGCGGGCGGCTTCGATGAACTACGACGATCCGCATCAGGTCGAGGAAGTGCTCGACAAGCGGATGGAAGTTACCCTGCACCACGCGATGCATTCGAGCCACGCCCTGCAGACCGTGGCCGATGGATTGCCCGCGCTGGGGATTGTTGCAGCCGTTCTCGGCGTGATCAAGACCATGGGCTCGATCGATCAGCCACCCGAGGTTCTGGGCAAGATGATCGGCGGCGCCCTGGTCGGGACCTTCCTTGGCGTGTTCCTCGCGTATGGACTGATGGGCCCCTTCGCGGCGCGGGTGAAGACCGTGATCGAGGAGGACATCCATTTCTACCAGCTGATCCGCGAAGTCCTGATCGCCAATCTGCACCGCCACCCGGCCAACATCTGCATCGAGGTTGGTCGCCAGAATACGCCGCACCACCTGCGCCCGGGATTCAGTGCGCTGGAAGAGGCGATGCGCAACCTGAAGCAGGATGCCGCATGATCCGGGCCCTGCTGCTTGTGCTGATTCTGACAATGCCGGTGGAGGCGCAGACGGCGCGCGTCCTTTCCGGCGAGCACACGGATTTCACGCGGCTGGTTGTCGAACTGCCCGGAGCCGCGGGCTGGACCCTGGGGCGCACCGGAACCGGGTACTCCTTCGCTTTCTCGACGCAGGGCCCGACTACCTACGATCTGTCAGGCGTCTGGCAGCGCATCCCCCGCACTCGTCTTGCTGCCGTGACAGCAGACAAGGAGACCGGAGTGCTTGGTCTTCAGCTCGGCTGCGATTGTCATATATTTCCTTTTGAATATGGCGCCGGGATCATCGTACTCGACATCAAACCGGGCCCTGCGCCGGCCGGGTCAGCCTTCGAGGCGCCCTTCCATCTCCCTGGCTTCGAAAGTCCGACGGTCGAGACCGGCGCAGGGCCAGGTTACGATTGGCTCGCGGATCAACGCTCCGGCTCTGACGGCCGCGCATCTGCGCCGCCGTCCCTGCCACTCCCACTGGAGACGGGAGCGATCTCTCTGGAACCGCTGCGTGACGAACTCCTGGAACAGATCGCGCGGGGTGCGGCGGAAGGCATCGTCGATATGGAGCTTCCCGGCAAACCTCAAAAGGTATCCGAAATCGATCGTGGTTCATTGCCCTGGTCAAACATCCGGATCGGCGAAGAGGCTGGTATCAACGTCAACGGTCCCGGTGCTTTCGCCGAGGGTCAGCGGCCCCAATCTGCCTGCGCGGACCCGTCGCTCCTGAATCTCCCGGACTGGAGCGGCGGCCTATCCCCGATGGATCTTCTGGCCGAAGGTCGATCGGGCCTATATGGCGAATTCGACGCGCCCGAGCCTGCCGAGATCCGGCATGCGGTTCAGGGCCTGCTCTACCTTGGTTTCGGCGCCGAGGCATTGCAGACTGCCGACCTCCTTGCCAAGGAAGCACCGGGCGAGGACATGGCGATGCTTCGTTCCATCGCGCTGCTCATTGACGGAGAGAGCGATCCGCAAACCCCTTTCGCCGAGATGCTGGGCTGTGCAGGGCCCGCAGCCCTTTGGGCAGCGCTTGCACATGACCGCTTGCCTGTCGGGCGGGGCCTGAACCGTGACGCAATCCTGCAGGCCTTTGCGGCGCTGCCCGCCCATCTCCGTCAGCATCTCGGCCCAGGATTGGCCGATCGGTTCCTTGCTCTCGACGATGCCGATGCTGCCCGGATGATCCGCGACTCGCTGGAGCGCACTCCAGATTCGGACAAGGCCGCCGTTGCACTGCTGGATGCGAAGTCGGAAATGCAGAAGGGAGACCCCGAGACCGCACAGTCCCACGCCGAAACCGCCGTCGCGCTGGACGGCGATCAGGCTGACAACCTTGTCGCCCTCGTCGAGACCCATCTCCGGACACTTGATCCGCTCTCTCCAGACATTGCCGAAGCGCTTCAGGCTCTGCGAGGCGAGGTTGAAGGCACAGAGCAAGCGCCTGTTGTAGACCGCGCCATCGTTCTTGCCCTTGCGCTATCCGGCCAGACTGGTGCCGCCTTCCAGGCGACGTCGGCACGGGATGAGGCCGCTGCCGATCTCTGGCGGGTGACAACAGACCGGGCAGAGGATGACGCCTTCCTGTTGCATGCGGTTCTTCCACCGGATGAGACGGTTCCGGACATTGTGCCGGAAGTCCGACTGATGATTGCAGAAAGGCTCCTGGCCCTCGGATTTCCTGATTCCGCAATGGTCTGGATCGGCCCGGTGTTGCCCGGCGATCCACCGCACCTGCGCTACATGGCTGCTCAAGCTGCCTATGGGCAGGGCGATGCACATGGTGCCATCGCGTTGACCGAAGGTTTGGAGTCCAGAGAGGCGCTGGCATTGCGCGCCAAAGCGCTGGTCCAACTTGACGATCTCGCCGGGGCCGAGGCGGCGCTGGCCGCAGCGGGAGAGGCCGAGGATTCCGTGCGACTGGGTCCCTGGAAAGGTGATTGGGGTGGTCTTGATCCCGCCCTGCCGGCTCCCTGGCTACAGGCCGCCAGCCTTGTGACCGCCCCCCCTCCGGCCGTGTCCAATGGTCTCCTCGGCCGTGGCGATCAGGCCATCGACGCAAGCGTCGCCGCGCGAGTGTCGATCGAGACGCTCCTGTCCAGCATCCCGGGACCGACCCAAGACTGACACTGGTAACCGACCAGAAAGATTCGCTCTGTAGGCTTGCTCCAGCCCCGGCAGAACGCGGGGAGGAGACATGGATGCCCTGCTGTCTGAGACTGCTGCCCTGCGCACTGCTTTGCACGTCGGTTGCAACCATCCTTCCCGCCCGTGAAGACCCGGCTGGCCTCTGCCTCGACGCCGCCCGTTCCGCGGCCTCCCGCACAGGAGTGCCCTACGATGTGCTTCTGGCCATCACCACGGTTGAGACCGGGCGGAACAACCAGCCATGGCCCTGGACAGTGAACTTCGGGGGGGACGGACATTGGTTCGACAGTTCTGCCGAGGCCGAGGCGAGCGTGGCCGATGCGGTTGATCAGGGAGTGACCAATGTGGACCTTGGGTGTTTCCAGCTGAACTATCGCTGGCATTCCGATGGCTTCCCTTCGATCGCCGACATGCTGGATCCTGATCAGAACGCGGCTTACGCAGCCGAGTTCCTTGCCGAGCACTATGCACAAACTGGTGACTGGGCGCTGGCGGCCGCAGCCTACCATTCCGCAACACCGGAATATGCCACCGTCTACAAGGCCAAGTTCGAGGCTGCCTATGCTGGCTTTGCCGACGAACTGCAGGCAACACCGCAGGCCGCCGCCGAAGTCGTGCGTGAAAACCGCTTTCCACTCCTTCTTGCCGGTGCTGCCGGCACAAGGGGGTCGCTGGTTCCAGCAGGATCCGGTGGCATCCGCCTGATCGGAGCGCCGTGACATGCCACAAGGCCTGACACTGAAGATGATCTTCCGGCCGACGATCCTGCTGGCCGTCGGGCTTATGGCGGTCATCGTGATGATGATTCTGCCAATCCCGGCCTGGATGCTGGACGTGGGACTTGCCGTCTCCTTCGCGCTCGCGATCCTGATGCTGACAGTGACGGTCTTCATTGACCGCCCATTGGATTTTTCCGCCTTCCCGACGATCCTGCTCGCCTCGCTTCTCTTGCGGCTTGCCCTGAACGTTTCGTCGACCAAGCTGATCATCGGACAGGGGCACACCGGAACCGATGCGGCTGGCCATGTGATCGAGGGGTTCGCCCAGTTCATCATGGGCGGGAACCTTGTCCTGGGGCTGGTGATCTTCATCGTCCTCCTGATCGTCAACTTCATTGTCATCACCAAAGGCGCAGGTCGCATGGCCGAGGTCGGGGCGCGTTTCGCACTGGACGGGATGCCGGGGCGGCAACTTGCGATCGACGCTGACATGTCCGCCGGGGCCATTGACCATGACGAGGCGAAACGGAGGCGAGAACAGGAACTGGCCGAAACGAACTTCTTCGGGTCGCTCGACGGAGCTTCGAAATTCGTCAAGGGTGATGCCGTTGCCGGGCTTTTGATCACCGGGCTCAACATCATTGTCGGGCTGGTTGTCGGCATCTTCATGCACGGCCTCGACGCCGCATCCGCCTTCAAGACCTACACGATCCTTACGGTCGGTGATGGCCTCGTCGGCCAGATTCCCGCCGTCATAATTTCGGTTGCCGCAGCCCTCCTTCTGGCGAAGGGCAGCCAGAAGGGAGCTGCGGATGTGTCGTTCTTCGCCCAGCTTGGCCGCTATCCCGGAGCGCTTGGCACGGTAGCGGGACTGATGGCGCTGTTTGCCGTTGTCCCGGGGATGCCCTTCCTGCCCTTCATGCTGGCAGCGGTGTCGTTGGGCGCACTGGCGTTCTTCAGGTTCCGCAACACCTCCCGTCCGGAGCACATTCCGTCACCGACACTCGAGACACCGAAGCCCCGGTCGATTGGTGACGTGCTGGACTTCGACGATATCCACATAGAATTTGCGCCGAACCTCGTGGCCATGGTGCTGGACCCCGCCACCGGGCTCGACAGCCGCATCTCCAACATGCGTAATCATGTGGCCACCACCTTCGGTCTCATCCTGCCCGAGATCCGCCTGACCGACGAGGCGGCGTTGGCGCCTGGCCAGTACCGCATCCGCCTGCAAGGGGTAGAGCGGGTATCAGACCGGCTCTATCCGGACCGGGTGCTTGTCCTGCTGAGCGACGGGGTCCCGGCCCCGGACGGGCTCGACGCGCGCGAGCCGGTCTACGGCGCCCCAGCGCGGTGGATTCGCCCCGATCTGCAGGAAGACGCCGCATTGTCCGGCCTGACCGTCGTCTCGCCGACCGAAGTTCTCGCGACTCATCTGCTCGAAGTCCTGAAATCGAACCTGTCGCGGCTTTTGACCCTGCGGGGGCTCCGCCGGTTGCTGGACGAATTCGTCAAGCTTTCCGACCCGATCCGCGCGGAAGGAAACCGGCGCCTTCTGGACGAACTCTTGCCGGACAAGGTGCCCGTCGACCTGCTGCTCGCGATCCTGCGCCTTCTCCTGGATGAGAGGGTTTCGATCCGCAACCTGCCGCTGATCCTGGAAGCCGTCGCCGAGGCCAGACAGTATGGTTCACCCGAGGCCATCTGCGAACATGTCCGGCAGCGGCTCGGCTTCCAGATCGTGGCCGAGCTGAAACGCCCCGACGGGTCGGTCCCGCTGATCCAGCTGGCCCCAGACTGGGAGAAGGCATTTGCGACCTACCAGATCGACAGCGAACGGGGCCTGCGCGATATTGCCCTTCCGCCTGAGCTTTTCGCAAAGCTTGCCAATGGGTTGACCGAACGATCCAATCGGGCAGCCGAGGCAGGTGTCTATCCGGCGCTTGTCACGTCGGTCGGACGCCGACGCTTTCTACGCACCGTTGTTCAGGCGAAGGGGCTGCACATGCCAGTCCTGTCCTACGAGGAAATCGGTACCGATGCACGCCCGGCGCTGATCGGACAGGTGCCGGCGTGACCGATCTGATCGCCAGTTTGTCCGCGCTTCTCGGCCTGGCTCAAGGCATTGCCTGGGCGGCGGCTCTGGCTTTCATCCGGATCGGCGCCATGGTTGCGCTGATGCCGGGCCTCGGCGACCCCTCGGTGCCGCAAAGGGTGAAGCTGGCGTTGGTCGTGGCTTTCACCCTGGTGATTGCGCCCCTTCTGGCCGAGCGGATGCCTCCCGATGCGACCCCTTCGTTGGTCACTCTCGGGGGCGAGGTGATTGCGGGTCTGCTTCTCGGTGCCGGGATGCGCCTGTTCGTGGTCGCCTTGCAGACATCCGCCTCGATCATTGCGCAGGCGACCACGCTTTCACAACTTTTCGCCGGGGCCGCGCCCGAACCGCAACCTGCCATCGGGAACCTGTTCCTCATTGCCGGGATCGCGTTGGCCATGACGGCCGGCCTCCACGTCCGCGTCGCCGAGCTTGTGCTTCTGTCCTATGATCTGCTGCCCGCCGGGGCGCCGATATCGGCCGGATCTGCAGCGGACTGGGGACTTGCGCTGACTGGCCGGATTTTCGCCCTGGCCTTCTCGCTCGCCGCTCCCTTCGTCATCGCTTCTCTGATCTACAACCTGGCCCTCGGGGCAATCAACCGGGCGATGCCCGCATTGATGGTCTCCATGATCGGCGCACCCGCACTGACGCTTGGAGCCCTGGCCCTGATGGCTGTGGCGACACCAGTCATCCTTGCCGCCTGGCTTGATGCCTTTTCCAGTCATCTGGCCCAACCTTTCGCGGTCGAACCATGAGCGGTGAGGACGACGATGCCGACAAGGAACACGAAGCCTCGCAGCAGAAGCTGGATGAGGCGAGAAAGCAGGGCGACCTGCCGCGAATGGTCGACCTGCAGACCGCTGCCGCGACCGGCGGCTTTCTTCTTGCGCTGTTCAGCTTTGGGGCTTGGGCGGTTGAGCGGGCCGGAACCGCCGGCATGATGCTACTTGATCAGGCTGACAGGCTGTCCACCCTGATCACCGCGGGAGGAGGAGGTGCGGTTGTCGGGGCGGTCCTGGCATTTGCCGGGCCTCCTCTGGCACTTCTCTTCATCGCTCCGGTCCTGGTCCTGGCCTTGCTTTTCGCCACCCGCGGGATCGTTTTCGCCCCGACCAAGCTCGCGCCCAAGCTCTCGCGCATCTCGCCCCTGTCTGCGGCCGGGCAGAAGTTCGGTGTCGAGGGGCTGGTCGAGTTCGCGAAGAGTACGGTCAAGCTGGGGATCGTCTCGCTGATCCTTTACCTCTTTCTCGCCGGTCGGCTGGAGGACATCCTTGCCAGCCTTTTCCTGACCCCCGCCATGTCTTCAGTGCTGATGGCGCGGTTGGTGATGGAGTTCCTGTTCATCGTCTTCCTGATCCAGCTCTCCATCGGCGGAGTCGATTATTTTTGGCAGGTCTTCCGCCATCGCCAGCGTCTCCGCATGTCCCGAAAGGAGATGATGGACGAGTTCAAGGAAAGCGAGGGCGACCCGCACCTGAAATCGGCCCGGCGCCAGCGTGCGCAGGAAGTGGCGACCAACCGGATGCTGACCGACGTGGCTTCGGCCAATGTCGTGGTGGTAAACCCGACGCACTATGCGGTTGCCCTGAAATGGGACAGGTCGAAAGGCGGCGCGCCGGTCTGTGTCGCCAAGGGCGTTGATGAAATTGCCCGAAAGATCCGCGAGCGCGCGGCCGAACACGGCGTGCCCGTTCACAGCGACCCGCCAACCGCGCGCGCCATCCATGCCACGGTCGAAGTCGGCCAGGAAATCCGCGTCGAACAATATCGGGCCGTTGCGGCCGCGATCCGCTTCGCCGACGCCATGCGCAGAAAGGCCAGGAGAAAATGAGCAAGGCACGTGACCTGTCACGCCTGTCCAAGGTAGCGCAGCTGACACTCGATCATCGGTTGGGACAGTTGCGGGCCTCGGCGGCCGAAGTTGAACGGAGCCGGATGCAGCTTGCGTCGATCAACGCATCGGCCCGCACTGTCGAAGACATCGCTCCAGTGACGGCCGAGAGGGTGGTCTTGTCCTATGAGCGCTGGGCCGATGTCCGCCGGTCAGAACTGAACCTTGTCATCGCACGGCAAACGGTCGCCTGGATGGAAGCACGTGGCGAGGCTCAGGCCGCATTCGGCCGCGTGCAGGCCCTTCAGGGGCTTGCGACGCGGCAGAAGGAGCGCAAGTAGGTTCAGCTATCCTGGCGGGCTATGTCGGTGATCAGAACGTCGCTTACGACCGTGCCCAGGACAAGAGCCGCTGCTTCCTTCAGGCTTGTGCGCAAGACAACCAGGTTCGAGCCATCCGTGAAGGATCCAGAGAAGCCGCCAGTATTCGCATGGTCGAACAAGACCTGCAGGAAGGCATCCCGCAACTTCGGCTCACGCTGGTAGACCGTCTCGGTGTTGCCCGCCGCCACCTCAAGGGAAAGCGACAGGACAACCATCGCTGCCACCCGCCCCCCTTCGACGACGGGAACAACGAACTGGTTGTTCATCTTGACGTATTCCGGTGCGCCCTCTTCGGGCTCACCTTCGCCGGCTTCTGCCTCGTTCTCCGCCGGATGTTCGGATGCAGAGCCCGATTTGGCCTGAGCGTCGTTCACATGGTCTTCGGCAACCAGGGCTGGCCGCAGGGCCAACCCGGCACCAACCCCGCCGCCGAGGCCGACAAGGGCAAGCAGAATGGGAAAGAGTTTGCGCAGCATGGTCAGAACGGCATCACGATGTCGGCGACCTGCTGGCCGTAGGTCGGCTGCTGCACGTCCGTGATCTGGCCCCGTCCGCCATAGGCGATGCGCGCACCGGCAATCTTGTCGTAAGTGATCTCGTTCTGACGCGAAATGTCCGCGGGCCTCACATAGCCGGTGACAATCAGTTCACGCATCTCGAAATTCACCCGGACCTCCTGCTGGCCCTCGACCTTGAGAACACCGTTGGGCAGTTCCTCGACCACTGTCGCCGCAATCCGCAGGGTCAGCTTCTCGTTTCTGGATACAGAGCCCTGACCCTTGAAAGTGGAGGATGACTTCGTCTCGTAGGCTCCAGCCATGCTTGCGCCTTCAGGCAGGTTTTCGTCGATGCGCTGCGGGATACCAAGGAGGTCGGGCAAGCCGGATTTCTGCTGTCCCGTCCGGCTGCGACCCGTCGAGTTCGAGATCGACGCGCTGTCGTCGATCTCGATCACGACGGTCAGGATGTCGCCCCGTTTTGCAGCGCGGCGGTCACCGAACAGACTGTCGGTTCCTCCCGTCCAGAGCGACGAGCCGTCGCCCTCGGGCACGTTCTCCGGCAGGCTGGCCGAGTACATCGCATAGTGCTGGTCGGTGCCCTCCAGCCCGGTGAACTCCGGCGCGCGGCCGACCTGTTCAAGCTTGCTGCAGCCTGAAACCGCCAGAACTGCCACCATCAGGGTACGCTTCATCATCTCAACCATTCCATCCGACATATACTGCTCCGTCAGGGCCAATCCGGCCCGTGACCGTGTTGCGAGAACCTGGGTTCATCACCCGAATTACATCCCCTTCCGACCCACGTGACAGGGCCCGACCTTCCGTGGAAATCGCCAGTCCACCAGAGAGATATACAAGCTTAATCAATTGATTGCGCTCAACGAGGGCTGGCGGACCAAGATCGCCGGGACGCACCGGCTTGCCGGCGTAGATCGCGACTCGGGTCTCAAGGCCGACTGCCTGGTCCGGACTGGTCAGCGCGCCAGCCAGCTCGGCGTTGACCAGGGTCAGGTCATCGGGAGCAATGACGGTCTTGGCGCGGATGGTCCTGGTCGCGACCAGGCTTTCAGCCGAAGCGGGGGCGACCAGGGCCAGCAACACCATCACCCGCCACATCAGCGCACCTGCGTGGTTGCTGCAAGCATCTGGTCGGCGGCCGTGATAACCTTGGCGTTCAACTCATACCCACGCTGCGCCTTGATCAGTTCGGTCACTTCGCGCACTGCATCGACCGTGCTGCTTTCCAGATAGCCGTGCCGCAAGATCCCCAGCCCCTCCAGACCAGGCGTGCCCGAGAAGGCAACGCCAGAGGCTGGACTTTCGAGGAACAGGTTCGACCCGATCGCCTCCAGTCCCTTTTCGTTCGGGAACGAGGAAATTGTCAGCTGACCGATCAGTTCGGGGTCGACCCGGTCGGAGAAATCGGCCCAGACCTCCCCGGAGGGTGAGATCGTCAGGCCACGCGCATCAGAGGGGATGGTGATCCCGGGCGCTACTGGATAGCCGTCAGAAGTGACGATCAGCCCCTCGGCCGACCGTTTCAGCGCGCCATCGCGGGTATAGCCGGTCAGACCAGTCGGCATCTGCACCTCGATGTAGCCGTTGCCGTCGATTGCAACGTCGAGGTCGCCTCCGGTGGCATCCAGCGTACCCTGGCCGATCACAACCGAAACCGCTGCAGGCCGGACGCCGAGGCCGATCTGAATGCCCGTCGGCAACATAGACCCATCCGCCGCCGAGACGCTGCCCGGCCGCGCCATCTGCTGATAGGTCAGGTCGGCGAAATCGGCACGGCGAGGATTGTAACCGGTGGTCGACATGTTCGCGAGGTTGTTCGAAACAACGTCGACCTTCATCTGCTGCGCGGCCATCCCTGTGGCCGCAATCTGCAATGCCTTCATTGCGGCCCCCTATCGACCAAGTGCCTGGATCACGCCGCGGACACGCTCGTCCTCGGCGTCCAGAAATTTCTGGCCCAGCTCGTAGGAACGCTGCACCTCGATCATCCGGGCGATCTCTGACACCGGCTCGACGTTGCTGTCCTCAAGCATCCCTTGCAGGACCGTCGCGCTTTCGGCGGGCTCAAGGGCACCTCCTTCGAACAGCGTGCCCGACTGGTGCTTCAGCGCGAGCGGGTCGGACGGTTGCCATAGGCCAATCTGGGCAATCGGCTGGCCATTGGCCGACAAGGTGCCGTCGGCAGACATTGCAATTCCCCGTGCATCGGGTGGAACGAAGATCGGCGCGCCGCCCGCATCGAGGAGACGGTAGCCATCGGGTGTCACCAGCTCACCTTCTGCCGAGGGCGTGAAGCTGCCCGCACGGGTCAGGCGCTGGCCCTGCGGCGTCTCGACCAGAAAGAACCCATCGCCCTGGATCGCGATGTCGAACTGCCCGCCGCTCTGGCTGAGGGTCGATTGCGACAGATCGACATGGCGGCCACTGGCATGGGCCATCGACAGCGACGGATCCTGATCCAGAGCCGCAACATATTCTGAAAAGACCACCCCTTCACGGCGAAAGCCGGTGGTGGAGGAGTTGGCGATGTTGTTTGCAACCACGCCCATCTCACGCATCAGGCCTGACTGACGGCCCAGTGTTGCATACCCGGCGGCGTCCATGGCTTAGCCCCCTGCGATCTGCGGAATCAGCGTTTCGGTAAAGAAGGAAACCAGGGTCGAGGTCATGAAGCTCATCGACAGCCAGAAGACGCCCAGCATCACGGCGGCCTTGGGGACGAAGGTCAGCGTCATCTCCTGTACCGAGGTGAGTGCCTGGAAGAGGCCGATCACAACGCCGACAACCAGCGCGACAGTCAGCAATGGCGCCGAGATCACCACGCAGACCCAGAGCGCCTGTCGGGTCAGGTCAAAAATCATCGGCTCGGTCATACGGGCATCCTCAGGATTTCCTGGTAGGCCTCGACGACGCGGTCTCGCACAGTCGCGACCGTCTCGATCGCCAGCTGTGAGGAGGCCAGCGCCTGTACCAGAGCATGCGGGTCCGCCCCTCCAGTCATTGCGGCGCGGGCAGTCGCCTCATGATCCTGAAGTGCGCTCATGAAATTGCCGGCAAGCTTGGCGAAGCCTTCACCCGCCGCCCCGGCCTTTGGCGACGGGGCGGCGGCAGTGCGGGCATTCGCATAGGCCTGGGAAACGAAAGAGGTCTTCACATCCATCCTGGATCTCCCCTATCGGCGCAGAAGGTCGAACAGGCTTTGCGTCATCTGACGCGTCTGATCGAACATCCTGAGGTTCGCCTCGTAGCTGCGCTGCGCTTCGCGCGCGTCAGCGATTTCGATCACCAGATCGACATTCGAGCCGTCGTAGTGACCAGTTTCATCCGCAAGCGGGTGCCCGGGATCGTAGATCTTCGTCAGATCGCTTTGGTCCAGTTTCACCGGACCGGCCTCAACCAGGCCAGATTCCATGGCCTGTTCGAACGTCATCACCTTGCGGTGGTACCCGGGTGTATCGGCATTTGCGATGTTCTCGGACACATGCCGCAGGCGCATCGCCTGTGTCTCCATTCCGGAGGCCGCGAAGGAGAGGGAAGAGATCAGGTCATTGCCCATGGCTCACCTCACCGCGGCCGACCGAGGCTGGCCCGGATCACGTCCGAGGTCGCCCGGTAGATCGCCAGCGCCATGTCGTGGTTCTGCCGCGCTTCGACAGATTTCACCATCTCAGCCTCCAGTGAGACCGAGTTGCCGTTGGGGGAGTCGTGGCCTTTCGCCACGATCGGACCCGGCACGACAGTCTGATCCGGGGCGCCGAGATGCCCGGGGCGCGTGGCGCGCATCGCGAGCCCCTCGGCTTCATAGACCTCAGAAAAGGCGGGCAAGTCCTTGGCCTTGTAGCCAGGCGTATCGGCGTTTGCGACATTCTCCGCGATCACCGCCATACGTGCCCCGGACTGCGCGGCCAAGGCCTGAGCCATTCGGGTAATTTCCAGTTTCTCGAACATTCGGGGCTTCTCCCTCGACCTGCTTCACCAAGGCTTAAGGGTGATTCCTTTAGAAACGGTTGAGAGCGAACAAAGGGAGAATCCCATGGCTGGTCTGTTTGAGGGGCTGTTGGCGGAAATCGCCGGAAGTGCGCCGGTGCGGCGGATCGGGCGGGTGGCCGAGACCCGGCGCGGGCTGGTCGAGGTCACGGGGCTTGACAGTGCCGCAATTGGCGACCGGGTGTTGATCCACAGCCGGGACGAGGCAGCGGGGGGCGAGGTGCTGCGGCTGTCGGCGGGACGGTGTTCTGTCCTTCCGGACGCTTCAGGCGACGGGATGGCAATCGGTGACCGGGTCGAGCTTCTGGGCAAGGCCGAAATCGCGCCGGATGACAGCTGGATCGGCCGGATCATCGATGCGACGGGTCAGCCCCTGGACAGGCGTCCCCTCCTGCGGGGCTCCAGGTCCCGTGCCTTGCGTGCGCCGGCACCCCCCGCTGCGTCCCGACGGCGCCTGGGCGGGCGGCTGGAGACGGGCGTGGCGGTATTCGACACGCTCCTTCCCCTTGTACGCGGGCAACGGATCGGCCTTTTCGCGGGCTCGGGTGTCGGCAAATCATCGCTGCTGGCCAAGTTCGCGCGCGGGGTGGAGGCGGATGTCGTGGTCATCGCTCTGGTGGGCGAGCGGGGGCGGGAACTGCGGGAGTTCACCGAACGTGTGCTGGGCCCGACCGGGATGGCGCGCAGCGTTGTCGTGACGGCGACATCGGACCAGTCCCCCCTGATGCGGCGGATGTGCGCGCTGACCGCGATGGCTGTGGCCGAGCATTTCCGGGATCAGGGGAAGCATGTGCTGCTCCTGGTCGACTCGGTCACCCGATTTGCAGAGGCGCACCGAGAGGTCGCGCTGGCCGGGGGGGAGGGGGCAAGCTTGCGCGGCTTCCCACCCTCGCTGAACCAGACGATCATGGGGCTGGCGGAACGCGCGGGGCCGGGACCGGAAGGGGCGGGCGACATCACGGCGGTGTTCTCGGTCCTCGTCGCGGGCTCGGACATGGAGGAGCCGGTTGCCGACATTCTGCGCGGGGTGCTGGACGGGCACGTGGTATTGGACCGCCGAATCGCTGAGAGGGGGCGGTTTCCGGCGATCGACCTGTTGCGGTCAGTTTCCCGCTCTCTGCCCGAGGCGGCTTCCGAGGAGGAAAATCAGCTGATCGGCGAGGCGCGGCGGTTGCTCGGAGCCTACGACCGGGCCGAAATGATGATCCAGGCGGGACTCTATGCGTCGGGGTCCGACGTGGTGATCGACCGGGCAATCAAGCTTTGGCCGCAGCTGGACGGTTTCCTGGCGGAACCTGCGCCGGCGGATGGAATCTCCGGCAGCTTCGAGCGGTTGCGCGCCAGCCTGAAGGGGTGACGGCAACAGAAAAGGTCTGCGCCTCTGGCTGGTCGTCCACAGTGGACACTTCCTTCGGGGCTTCGGATTCAATGATTTGGCTGTGCGCCTTCAGAGAGTATTAACTTCTGACAGGGCTGGGTGCGGCCCTGGCTTGCCTAGCGCCGCAGAAGTGTCAGAGCGGTTGCCGCGGGAGAGCTGGCCCCCGCAAGGCCCTGCATCTCGGTCTGGAGAAGGAAGCGACGGGTCAGCGCTTCCATCTTCGTGGGGTCCTTGAACTGGATCAGGTCCGACGAGCCGAAGGCCGCCTCGGTCCGTTTCTTCAGAACACCGACCTGCTGGTCAATATCGATCGATGAGAAGCTCTTTGGCAGGCCCAGCGCCGTCTGCAGCACCTCGCGCAAGGGCGCGCTGCCAAGGACCGTGTACCACTTCGCGGTTTCGCTGGTCGTCTTTGCGGCCAGGGCTGGAATCTCGCGTTCAGCGTTCATCGCGAGACGGTAGGCATTGTTCTGCTCGCCCACGGCGGTCTCGAAAGACCGGGCGCGATACTGCGCCAGAATCTCGTCGGGAAAGGTCGAGATCTTCGTGCGCGGCACCGAGAAATCGCCATAGCCGAAGGCGGCCGACAGCTTCGCATACTGCTTGTCGGCCAGCTTGTTGGCGAGACTGCCTTCCTTCAGAGTACCTCCCTCCAGGATCTTCCGGATGAAGGCCTTGCTGTTCACGTCGCCCTCAAGCCCGAAGGCCGTCAGGGCAATGCGCAAGAGCCGCTTGTCGTTCACCAGCTTCTCGGCGGTGTCGGCCTTGCCGATCCTGTCGCGGAAGTAGGCCTCATCGCGCTGCTGCACCGGAAGGGCCTGCTGAACGGCTTGTTGCCGCGCCATCGTGCGCTTGAGGAACCCCCAACCCGTGTAACCGGCCAGTGGCAGGACCGGCTGAAAGCTCATGCCCGGCCGGCGGCGAAGAGCCGCTCCTCCCGTGGCAGTAGCGCACGAAGGGCCTTGAGGGCCTGGTAGTGTTGGTCCTCCATCACTGCCCGGCTGGCGAGCGTCAGCTGGGTGCGGCTGTCATAGTCGGTCAACACCTGGGAAAGCTGCTCGATCCCGCGCAGAAGCTGCAATCTGGCTTCATCCGGGTCAGCATCCCCGGTCAGCACCAGTTGCGCAATGTAGCAGACTCGGCGGACAGGCGTGTTCACTTCCTCCGGGTGGATGGCATCGCGAAGGCGCAGGATGTTGGCGTTGGGCGTCATGATCGCAAGTCGTGAGCGCTTGTCGCCGTTCTCGATCACCGCGCCATTGATCAGCACCCGCTCATGCGGGCCAAGTTTGAGGACGAGACCGGTCATTTGCCACCTCCGTCGCCGCGCAACCCGCGCATGACGGCCATGTTGATGTCGGCGAGAACCTCGACGCTGGCCTTGTTTTCCAGGACCGAGCGGCTGTGGTGAGCCGTGAACTCGTAAAGATAGAACAGCCGCGCGCGCAGGGCGGCGGGCAGGCTGTTTCCCGGAAGTGCCACATCGGACGCCAGGGTAGACCAAAGCTGCGTGTTGTCGGTCACGGCGCGGACCAGCGCGGGGAAGTCGGTTGCCCGGTTGGCCCAGGCGCTGCGCAGCCGCTGGGTAATCTGCGCCAGAAGATCGTATTCGACCGAACGGAGCGAGCGGGTCGGCGCCTCGGGTCGGGCATAGCTGATCGCGGAATGGAAGGTCATGGGGTGTCCATCTGTTCGAAAGCGAAGGGGTGAAGAGGGCCGCGGGGATCACGCCCCGCAGCCCGAAATGCTTAGCGGAACAGAGACAGAAGGCCCTGCGGCTGCTGGTTGGCGATCGACAACGCCTGGGTCGCCAACTGCTGCTGGACCTGTAGCGCCTGAAGCCGGGCCGAGGCTTCTTCCATGTCAGTGTCGACCATCACGCCGATGCCTGTCTTGAGCGAGTCGGTG
>Ga0075154_10001199_pt1 | contig 19167 bp, 16 predicted proteins | sample JI71714BDNA_FD_70965 | JGI IMG/M metagenome (GOLD analysis project Ga0075154, IMG submission 70965) | Wastewater effluent complex algal communities from Wisconsin, to seasonally profile nutrient transformation and Carbon sequestration -... | ecosystem: Engineered > WWTP > Effluent > Algae...
GCGGGTGACTATGACCATATCCTCGTCCTAGTCGGGAATTTGCACGCACAGATGGCAAAAATTGAACGCCCAAATTTCAGTTTTCAGCCTATGGTCATGCATCTGCAGAGCAGCGGTAAAGTGGTTTCGCTGAACATGGCATATTCAGGCGGAAGCGCTTGGAATTGCCTTCTTAAAGAAGGTCTCGAACGCCAGCCCGGCAAGCCCATCACAAAAGATATGATTGATTGCAGCACGAAGCCCGTAAGAGGGCTGAGCATCTCGATGGGCGCACCTTATCTCGGGCTCGGGCAATTTGGCGAAACAACAGCTGCTGAAAACTATGACGGTTACTATTGGCTTGGCACTGTCACTGGCTCGCCGCCCGCAGTCCCATAACCTCGGCCTTAGCCAGCCACTGACTCAAGCAGCCTGTTCATCAAAACGTCTATTTTCATGAACAACTGCTGACAACTCAATTCAGCAAACAATCAGAACGAATCGTCTAATCCTGATTTCGAAGCCGGAGATTATTCCAGTTTCACAAAGGAGAAAGACGATGAAGATTTTGACCAAGAGCCTGCTCAGCGCCGGTGCCGCAGCTGCGGCCCTGGTCAGTGTTGCCGCCCCGGCCCAGGCACGTGGACGTGACGACGACAAGATCAGCGCGGGTGAAGTGATTGCAGGCGCCGTAATATTGGGTGGTATCGCCGCCGTTCTGGCATCAAGCAACGACCGCGACAGCAACTATCGCGGCAATGGCTATGACGATGATTATTCGCGCCGTGGCCGTGGCAATGATGATTATGGTCGTAGCAATGGCTACGACTATCGCCAGCATGGTGGCAGCCGCCAGGCCGTGAACATGTGCATCAGCGCCGCTGAAAACTGGGCCGGTCGTTACAGCCGCTCGGATGTGACCGAAGTGCAGGACATCGACCGCACCCGTTATGGCTATAAGGTGACCGGAAAGATCGTTGTCCGTGATGGATGGCGCGGTCGCGGCGACCAGCGCAACGGACGCTATGATCGCGGATATAATAATGGCTACAACCGTGGCTACGACAAGGGCCGGTTCACCTGCTATGTCGAACGCGGACGGGTTGTCGATGTCAATTATCGTGGGCTGGACCAGTGGCGCTAAAGCGCGGCTGAAATAGCCAAAGCGGACGGTTCAGCTTGCAGACAGGCTGGACCGTCCACCATTTTAAAATCAGGGGTGATACCCCTCCGCTTCAGGAGGTTTCAAATGACAAAATTACACAAATCGGTACTGCTCGGTGGTTTGACCGCGATGCTGCTATCCACACCATTGCCCGCATTGGCGGCTCCGTCCTTTGGCGGACATGGTGCCACAATAAAGGGGGCTCCGGTTCTGTCTGGCACCGCCGAAGGTCGGCGTCGCCATTGGGGCCATCGCGACCGGATTGACGGCGGCGACATCCTCGCCGGTATCGGTATTTTGGCGGGTATCGCAATCATAGCTGGCGCCGCCAGCGAATCGAACAAACGCGATCGCGAAGTCGAACCACGCTACCGCGACTATGACAATGGTCCCGCTCCTGCGCCAGCCTTTGGCGGCAATGATGTCGGTACTGCCGTTTCATCCTGCACCGATGCCGCCGAACGCAGTTCCAATGGCCGGGTGGACGAAATCCGTTCGGTAACCCGCGAAGGCAATAGCTGGCGCGTTGATGGTGAAATCGGCAACGATGCCTTCACCTGCAGCGCAACCAATGGTCGTGTTGACTATATCCGGATTAATGGCCGCGATATTTGATCGACCCTAATGCGAATTGAAGAGGGTGGCGACCGCTTGGTCTGCCGCCCTTTTTTTAAATATCAGAAAATAGGATCGAAGGCGCCATTGTCATCAGCATCGGGCACAGCCTGATGGATACCGCATTCGGTCTTGTCCCAACCCTTCCAGCGACCAGAGCGCGGGTCTTCGCCGGGGGCAACCTTGCTGGTGCAGGGGGAGCAGCCGATCGACGGATAGTCTTGTTCGACCAGCGGATGCACCGGCAGATCATGCTCCACCACATAGGCGTCGAGCCGGGCCTTGTCCCAATCGGCAAGTGGATTGACCTTTAACCGCCCTTCCTCAATCTCGAAACGCGGCAAGGCATTGCGAGTCTTGGACTGGAACGCCTTGCGCCCGGTAAACTGGGCGTCAAATCCTGCCAGCGCCTGCTTTAGCGGCAGCACCTTGCGGATTTCGCAGCAACCATCGGGGTCGTAAGACCAGCGCAGGCCGTTTTCATCCTTTTGCTCCAGCAATTCGGTATCGGGGGTCAGGTCGCGCAAGTCTTTCAGTTTCAGCCGATCACGCAACGCGTCGCGGTACGCCAGCGTTTCAGGAAAATGTTTGCCCGTTTGCAGAAACAGCACAGGCACAGTCCGATCAATGCTGGCGATCAGGTGCAGCAACACCGCACTCTCTGCGCCAAAGCTGGAGACAATGGCAGCATCGCCCAACATATTTTCCTTCAGCAGCACTTCAAGCATCTCGACCGTATCGCGCCCGCGGAACATATTGTTCAACCGGATCGCATCGGGCTCACTATAACGCGGGCCGGTGTCGATGCGGTCGGGCTGTCTACTCCCCTCCCCTTCAGGGGAGGGGCTGGGGGTGGGGCTTGTCAGGATAGCGCTGTGATCGCCGACAGGCCCCACCCCAACCCCTCCCCTAAAGGGGAGGGGCTTATCGCCCGCCTTACCCATGCCGCAATTTCCACACGGGAACAGCGGCATCCGCAGCACCCTGATAGACATGGTCATAGCGCGCCAAGGCTGCGTCAACCGCCGCCTGATTCTGGGGGGCTTCCGGCGCGAAACTGTCAAAGCCGCAGCGCTTCATCAGCGGGATTTGATCCACAAGAACATCACCCTGCGCGCGCAGCTCGCCAGTGAAGCCAGCTTCGCGCAAGATTCGCGCTGAAGAATAGCCGCGTCCGTCGCGAAATTTGGGAAAGGCCACCTCAATCAGCGCCAGCCGACCCAGATGCGGGATCAGTGCGCGCGCGTCGTCATCGGGCTCCAGCCGAACGGCAGTGGCGTTCGACTGATCGAGGAAAGCGTCAAGGGTAACGGCGGGCTCTTCGCCTTCTGCTCCATGCAGATGCTCAACCATAAATCGCCTCCTTGAACGGGTCCATGCCAACGCGGCGATAGGTATCGACGAAGCGTTCGCCGGGTTCGCGCAATTCCTTATACTTGTAGGTCGCGCGTTCGACCGCGTCGACAATGCCATTTTCGTCAAATCCGGGGCCGGTGATCTTGCCGATAGAAACATCTTCTGCGCCCGAACCACCAAGCGTCAGCTGGTAGTTTTCGACGCCTTTGCGATCGACCCCAAGGATACCGATATGCCCGGCATGGTGATGCCCGCAGGCGTTGATGCAGCCAGAGATTTTCAGCTTCAATTCGCCCAGATCGCGCTGCCGTTCGGGGTCGGCAAAGCGTGTTGCGATTTTTTGCGCAACCGGGATTGAACGGGCGTTGGCTAGGCTGCAATAATCGAGCCCTGGGCAAGCGATAATATCGCTGATCAGGTCAAGATTGGCGTTGGCCAGTTCCGCCGCGTTCAATGCCTGCCACACCGGGTACAGATCGCGCTTGGCGACATGCGGGAGGACAATGTTTTGCGCATGGGTGACGCGCAGTTCGTCAAAGCTGTACTTCTCGGCGAGGTCAGCCATGACATCGATTTGCGCGGACGAAGCATCCCCGGGGATGCCGCCAATCGGCTTCAGGCTGATATTGACGATGGCATAACCCGGCTGCTTGTGCGCTTTCACATTCTGGTCGAGCCAGACCGCGAAATCGGGATCACTGCGGTCGGGTTCAACATCGGGTGCATCGAAAGCGGGTGGCGCGAAATAGGCGCTGATCCGCTCGAGTTCAGCGAGCGGTGGATCGATGTCCAGCGTCTTCACATGGGCAAATTCTTCCGCAACCTGACGGCGATATTCGTCGGCGCCGATTTCATGGACAAGGATTTTGATCCGCGCCTTGTAGATGTTATCGCGGCGGCCATAGCGGTTATACACGCGCAGGCAGGCCTCGATATAGCTCAGCAGATCGTCAGCCTTGACGAACGGGTTGATTTCGGGCGCGATCATCGGGGTGCGGCCCATGCCTCCGCCGACAAAGACGCGGGCGCCCAGCACACCATCCTGCTTGACCAGTTCCAGCCCGATATCGTGCAGCCGCATCGCGGCGCGGTCTTCGGGACTGGCGATCACCGCGATTTTGAATTTGCGCGGCAGATAGCTGAATTCGGGGTGGAAAGTGCTCCATTGGCGCAGCAGTTCGGCCCAGGGACGTGGATCGGCGACTTCGTCAGCGGCAGCACCGGCATATTGGTCAGACGAGATATTGCGGATGCAATTGCCGCTGGTCTGGATCGCGTGCATCTCGACGCTTGCCAATTCCTCAAGCAAATCGCCGCATTCTTCCAGCTTGATCCAGTTATACTGGATATTTTGCCGCGTGGTGAAATGGCCGTAATCGCGATCATATTTGCGCGCGATGTGCGCCAGCATCCGCATCTGGCGGCTGTCGAGCGTGCCGTATGGAATGGCAACGCGCAGCATATAGGCGTGCAGTTGCAGATAAAGGCCATTCATCAACCGCAGCGGCTTGAACTGGTCCTCGGTCATTTCGCCCGAAAGGCGACGCTTCACCTGATCGCGGAAATCGGCAACGCGGGCATCGACAATCGCCTGATCATAATTGTCATATTTATACATATCAGATCACCCAGTCGCCAGCCGACGGATCGGCGGGTTTCAATGTCAGGTCAGGACGCACTGTAGGGCCAAGCGCACGGACACGGTCCTTAATATGCGCCGGACGCGGTCCTTCGGGAGTGGCCACAGCTTCGATGATATAAGGCGCATTCACCCGCCGCGCGCCTTCCTCGGCGTGCAAAATCGCTTCGCCCCCCTCGTCGACATCGACGGCGTCCTCGACATGGTGCGACCAGCCTTCTCCAGTCCACCATGTGACAGCGCCCGAGGCGAGGTCATTTCCGGTTAGTAATTTCACGAGAGGCTCTCCGCTTCTTTTGCAAATGCGCGGAGCTTGTCCTCCGCATCCGATTTCAACACCACATCGCCGACCGCGATAATCGCGGGCGACTGCACATTTTCCCGTGCGATCATGCCGCCCAGATCGGTCAATATGCTACGCAACGCGCGCGCATTGCTGCGCCCGACCCGTTCGAGCACGGCCACCGGCGTATCGGGGGACAGCCCGTCAGCGATCAGTTTTTCGGAAATATCGTCAGCCGTGGCGACACCCATATAGATCACCAGCGTACGGCCCTTGCCAGCAAGCCCCGCCCAATTCTGGTCGGTCAGGCCCTTGCACTGCCCCGCGACGAAGGTCACAGCACTGGAGGCATCACGATGCGTCAGCGGCAGCAAAGTCTCTGCGCCACCAGCAATCGCTGCCGAAATGCCGGGAACGACTTCGACCGACACGCCCGCGGCACGGCAAGCCTCGACCTCTTCACCACCGCGCCCGAATATGAAAGGATCGCCGCCCTTCAGCCGCACGACCGCATGGCCAGCAAGTGCTTCGCGCACCAATATCGCGTTGATCCCGTCCTGCGGAACCGCATGGCGGCTGCGTTGTTTGGCGACCGAAATCATGCAGGCGTCGGTGCGTGCCAGCGCCAGTACCGCATCATCGACCAAGCCGTCATGCACAATCACGTCCGCCGCGCCAATCAGCCGCGCGGCCTTGACCGTCAGCAAATCGGGATCACCCGGGCCTGCGCCGACCAGATAGACTTTGCCTTTTTCCATGGACGCTAAATGGCAAACGAGGCGACCAAGGCCAAATGAGGATATTTTGCTGCCGCAATAGAGTGGCTTTAGGCCAACTCCCTTCCCCCAAAAGGAAAAGAGAAATCAGCCAGCCTTCGCCTTCTTCGTACCCTTGTCCTTCTTGGACTTGCCGACCTTGGGCGGAGCGGGTGTCACCTCAAAGGCAGGCTGGCCATCCTTGATACGCACTGCGACTTCGCCGCCATGGACCAGCTTGCCGAAAAGCAATTCTTCGGCCAGCGGTTGCTTGATCTTTTCCTGGATCAGGCGGCCCATCGGGCGGGCACCGTACAGCTTGTCATAGCCGCGCTCGGTCAACCACGCGCGAGCATCGTCGTCGAGCTTGATATGCACATTCTGGTCGGCGAGTTGCAGTTCGAGTTGCAGGATGAACTTGTCCACCACCATCGCCACCACTTCGGTCGGCAGGTAACCAAATGGTACCTGCGCATCGAGGCGGTTGCGGAATTCGGGGGCGAACATCTTTTTCACCGCCTCGTCGCCAGCATCTTCCTTGCTGATATTGGTGCCGAAGCCAATACCTTCCTTGGCCATGTCGCTGGCCCCGGCATTGGTGGTCATGATCAAAATGACATTGCGGAAATCGACCGTTTTGCCATGATGATCGGTCAGGCGACCATTATCCATCACCTGCAGCAGGATGTTGAACAGGTCAGGATGGGCTTTCTCGATTTCGTCGAGCAACAGCACGCAATGCGGGTTTTGATCGACCGCATCGGTCAGCAATCCGCCCTGATCAAAACCGACATAACCCGGAGGCGCGCCGATCAGGCGGCTGACGCTGTGCCGCTCCATATATTCGCTCATGTCAAAGCGCTTGAGCGGGATCCCCAGAATCGACGCGAGTTGCCGCGCGACCTCGGTCTTGCCGACGCCAGTAGGGCCGCTGAACAGATAATTGCCAATCGGTTTGTCGGCATCGCGCAGACCAGCGCGGCTCAGCTTGATCGCCGAGGCAAGCACTTCAATTGCCTTGTCCTGCCCGAAGACAACGCGTTTCAGATCAGCCTCTAGGCTGCCAAGCGCGGTGCGATCATCGGTTGAGACATTTTTGGGCGGGATGCGGGCAATGGTCGCGATCACCGCCTCAATTTCCTTGGGCGTGATCAGCTTGCGGCGCTTGGACGGGGCGACCAGCATCTGCATCGCGCCGACCTCGTCAATCACGTCGATTGCCTTGTCGGGTAGCTTGCGGTCATTGATATAGCGCGCCGATAGCTCGACTGCTGCCTTCAAAGCATCGGGGGTATATTTGACTTTGTGATGTTCCTCAAAGGCACTGCGCAAACCGGCGAGAATCTTGACGGTATCCTCGATGGTGGGTTCGTTGACATCAATCTTCTGGAACCGGCGCAACAGCGCGCGGTCCTTTTCGAAATGGTTGCGGAATTCCTTGTAGGTGGTTGAGCCGATGCAACGGATAGTGCCGCCCGACAGCGCCGGTTTCAGCAAGTTCGATGCGTCCATCGCGCCGCCGCTGGTCGCTCCAGCCCCGATCACAGTGTGGATTTCATCGATGAACAATATTGCGTGCGGCAGCTTTTCCAACTCGTTGACAACCGCCTTCAGCCGTTCTTCAAAATCGCCGCGATAGCGTGTGCCAGCGAGCAGCGCGCCCATGTCGAGCGAATAGATTACCGCTGGCAGCAACACCTCGGGCACCTGATGTTCGACAATCCGTCGCGCCAGTCCTTCGGCAATCGCGGTTTTGCCGACGCCGGGTTCGCCAACATAAAGCGGGTTGTTCTTTGAACGGCGGCACAGAATCTGCACCGTGCGGTCAACCTCTTCGCCGCGCCCGATCAGCGGGTCGATCCGGCCCTGACGGGCTTTTTCGTTCAGGTTGACGGTAAATTGCTCAAGCGCGGTTTCCTTGCCACCCTTCTTGTCCTTGGCGTCGACTGCTTCTTCCTTGCGGTCATCGCTACCCTCGACCGGTTTCTGGTCTGCCAGCTTGCCATCCTTGCCAATGCCGTGGCTGATATAGCTGACCGCGTCGAGCCGGCTCATATCCTGTTGTTGCAGAAAATAGACCGCATAGCTTTCGCGTTCGGAAAACAGCGCGACCAGCACATTGGCGCCGGTAACGACATCCTTGCCCGAGCTTTGCACATGCAGGATCGCGCGCTGCACCACCCGCTGGAAACCGCTGGTCGGCGACGGATCGACATTGCCTTCGACCTTCAAACTGTCGAGTTCGTTGTCGAGATAGTGAACGACGGTGTCCGACAATTCGCCGACATCAACGCCGCATGCCTGCATCACCTTCGCGGCATCGGCATCGTCAACCAGCGCAAGCAGCAGATGCTCCAGCGTCGCATATTCATGCGCGCGCTCGGCTGCATGACGCAAAGCGTTGTGCAGCGTGGCTTCTAGCGATTCTGCAAATGACGGCATATGCTGCACTCCTGCTGAGCGGGTATCACCCATCTGCACCTATATCGGCTTCCCTTTCGCGGCTTTCAACCGCGATTTGTCCACAATGGGGAAGTAAGCATGGAATGTATTAGCGCTTGGTTAACCATAACAGCCGCACTCGGTCATTTTTTGAACAAGGCATCGGCGGCACTGCGGTGATTGCGGGCAAAGGCGATTTTGCCTTCACAGCGCGCGATTTCGCCTTTCAGCACCTCTACCCTTTCCTCGAGCTCCTCGACCGACAGCGGATCGATATCCTGCTTGAGCATTGCCACCAGTGGGTCATCGGGGCGGCGGGCGAACAATTCATCCAGATCCATGCATATTCTCCTGCGCCAAAGATGCGCAAGCGCGCGCCGACTGTCAATTCGTCTGTCATAATCGCCTCGCCACTGGAAAGCCTGACACTGCCGGTCTATGGAGCTAGCGGCAAGAGGGGGCGCGACCAGATGACCGACATAGCCGAAAGCATGACCGCAATCGAAATTTCCGCTCCGGGCGGACCCGATGTGCTGAAATCCTGCACGCGACCAGTGCCGAAACCGGGACCCGGCGAAGTGCTGATCAAATTGGCAGCAGCCGGTGTCAACCGGCCCGATATTGTGCAACGGCTGGGCCTCTATCCACCACCACCGGGAGCGAGCGATATTCCGGGGCTGGAAATTGCCGGAACGGTCGTCGCGGCGGGCGATGCTTCCGGATCGGATTTGTTAAACCGCAGCGTTTGCGCGCTGGTTTCAGGCGGAGGCTATGCTGAATATTGTCTGGCGCAGGCGGGGCATTGTCTGCCCGTCCCTGATAGCCTGTCGATGGAAGAAGCGGCGGCGCTTCCTGAAACCCTGTTCACAGTATGGCACAACGTTTTCGAGCGTGGCTATGCCTGCGATGGCGAAACTATTCTCGTCCATGGCGGGACCAGCGGAATCGGTTCGATGGCGATCAAGCTGGGTAAGCTGTTCGACCTCACCGTTATCGTCACCTGTCGCTCGGACGAAAAATGCGCCGCCGCGCTGAACCTGGGCGCGGCGCACGCGATCAATTACAAAAGCCATGATTTCGTCGAAGAGGTGTTGCGCCTCACCGACGGCAAAGGTGTGCAATTGGTGCTCGATATGGTCGCTGGAGACTATGTCGCGCGCAACCTTAAATGCCTGAGCGAAGACGGGCGGCATGTGACCATCGCCGTACAGGGCGGCATCCGCGCCGAACTCAACATGGCACAGGTGATGAGCCGCCGGCTGACTTTGACCGGATCAACGCTGCGCCCACGCTCCAATCAATTCAAGACTTTGCTGGCGGAAGAGATAGGCCGGACAGTCTGGCCATTGGTCGAAAGCGGTGAATTGCGGCCAACCATGGCGCAAAGCTTCGCCCTGACCGACGCCGCCGCCGCGCATGCCCATATGGAAAGCGGCGACCATGTTGGAAAGATCGTTCTGACCATCTAAGATCAGAACCCGGCGCAACAAAAAACCCCGGAGTTTCCTCCGGGGTTTCCTGTTTCAGTTATTCAAAGCTTCAGAATTTGAAGCCCGCCGCAATACCATAACGGCGCGGTTCCAGTGTGAAGATATTGGTATAGTTACCCGATGACTGGTCGGTCACATACAGACCCGTGGTGGCATCATCGTCGAACATATTCTGCACGAAGGCGCGAACGAACCATTTGTCATCGGCACCGTTGAGCTGCACCTGGGCGTTTGCCTGCCAATAGCCATCAATCTGGTTGATAGAGCCATTGAAGATATTGCCGTAAGTTTCACCGGTCATGATAACATCCATGCGCGGGGTCAGCGTCATATCACCCAAGGCAAAGTCATATTGCATACCTGCCGAGAATTTGAAGTTCGGCGCACCCGGCAGTTGGTTACCCTTGATATTCTGGGTGATACCAGCCGAGTGATATTCGATGCCTCCGAAAGAAGCACCGAGCGGACCGGCAAGATTTCCTGCAATCGCGCAGACGCTAAATGCGCCGTTCGACGCCAAACCGCTGCCGGCGCCGAATGAGGTGGTCGGGCGCAGCCCTGCACCCGGCTGGAGACCACCTGTCGAAGCTGTGGTCAACGGGTTGCCCGGTGCGTTGATATTATTGATCAACGTGTTCACCTGATTGACGAAGGCATTGACCCCGGCAACGCTGCCTGATGTTGATGATACCGCACAGTTTGCGCCGTTGGTGATATCCTTGATAATCACCGCATCAGCCCGACCGCCACCAAAGTCACGCGGGTTCGCAAGGAACTTGTCCTCGGAAACCTTTGTCTTCAGATAGCTTGCACCGATATTCATGGTGAATTCGGGAACCGGACGAATGATCGCTTCGGCTTCGATACCCCAGATATTGGCGCTGACATTGTCGTTGACCGATGTGCGAGCAACGATGCGCGACAACTGCAAATCTGAATATTTGTAGTAAAATCCGGTCAGATTGAGCTGCAATGCACCGAAGGTGTTTTTCGAACCGATTTCGAAGGCGTCGATAAATTCGGGCTTGAACGTATCCGAAACCGCGAAAACCGGCGAGAGCGGAGGATTGATACCACCCGACTTGTAACCACGCGAATAGGACAGATAGATCATATTGTCCGGCGTGATGTTCCAATCGAGCACCGCACGCCCCGTCAACTCGGTAAACTTGACGCTACGCTCCTGAAAAGCCTCGCAACCAGCGACCGAACCCAGTGCGCCCGCGATATTGGATCCTTCAACCGCACATGCAGTTGAAGGATCGGCATCGAAACCGCCCCCGCGAATACCGGTACCAGTGAAGCCATTGGTCGCGCTAAATGGAACAAGATAACTCGCCAGAGTGGTACGCGCGCGAACATATTTCTTGTCATTGTTATAGCGCAACCCGACGGTCAGTTTCAGATCGTCAGAGAATTTGGCATAGGCCTCACCAAAAAGACCCCAAGTGTTGACATTCAACTGGTCCGAATTATTACGGAAAAACGGCGTACCAAGATAACCTGGCTGCTGACCACTGCTGAACGCCGTCAATGTGCCCAGAATTCCGGTAAAATAGTCGATCGAAAATGCGTTCACATAATAGCTGTTTTCGGACAGTTTATATTTGCCGTAAATGCCGCCGACCAAGACATTGAACATTCCGTCCCAGTCGGAGCTAATAATCGCTTCTGCCGACCAGCTTTTGTTTTTCTGGTTTGAGCGGTCAAAATCCAACGGTGTGTTGCCACACAATTTGTTTCCGCCAAAGGAGCCCGTACCGCTGTCTTCTGGCAACGACGTACATAGGGCACCGTTGGGACCGTTGGGCATAATCGCCGCTGCAATCGGGGCGAAATAGGCAGCCGATCCGGGAACAAAGGCAGGCGAAGCAATGCCTGTTGGAATGCCGTTGGCGGCAAAGAAGGCAAGTGTATTCAGCGCACCGGCATAAACCGCCCGGTTAGCAACCGACAGGTTATAGTCTTGCGAAGAATCAACTTCGACTTCCTGATAATTGCCGGACAAGCTTAGGTTCAGCCCCCCGCCCAGTTCCTGTTCAAGCGAACCCTGCAAAATCAACTCGTCGGTGAAATATTGGGGCGTAAAATCGCTATTCACAACACGGACATCAGCTGGGTTTACAACCCCGGCATTGATGTCGGTTCCATAAAGGCTGCCAAGCGCAAGCGCTGTCGGCAACCCGCGCAGAGCGAAAAATTCCCGCGAGGTGAGCACACCGGTAAAGGTCGTGTTGGCATTGGTTGTGCCAAATTCGCGTGTCCCGTTAAGGCAACCCATCACACCTGTTGGATCGCGCTGGCACTGTTGCTTTTGGATGCGAAGACGATTGTCCCGTTCGTGGAAATATTGACCGACAAGGTCAATCGTCGTGGTATCGGTTGGCTCAAACCGCAGCGATCCTCTAATAGAATACATTTCGCGATCATCGATCCGATTGCCGTCGAACAGGTTTTTCGTATAACCATCGCGCTTCAGATAATATCCCGCAACACGCGCACCGATCATGTCGCCGATCGGCACGTTGACCATACCTTTGACTTTCATACTGTCGAAATTGCCATATTCGGCTTCGCCAGCAGCGCCAAAGGTACCCATTTGAGGACGGGCAGTCTTGATGTTAACAACGCCGGACGTCGCGTTACGTCCAAACAGCGTGCCTTGCGGTCCACGCAGCACTTCAATCTGGCCGATGTCGAAAAATTCACCTTCGAAGAGGCCCGTGCTAAACAGCGGCGCATCGTTCATGTGAATCGCGGTTGCTTGGTCGCAGCTCACACCGACGCAAAGGTCGCCGATGCCGCGAATGGTGAAGCTTGAACTGGTGAAGTTGGTTTTGGTGAAAGTGACATTGGGCAGCGTCAGCTGTAGGTCGCTGGTATTTTCAATCTGCTGTTTGTCGAGTGCTTCGGCACTGAAGGCCGAAACGGCGATAGGCACATCTTGCAGTCGTTGTGATGTACGCTGTGCGGTTACGACGATTTCGTCGCCGCTGGCGCCCTCATCGTCGGCCTGTGGCGCATCCTGCGCAAAGGCTGGCATTGCCATAGAAATGGCAAGTGCAGTCGCCGAAATTAAATGTAGCTTACGCATGGTCCTCTCCCTCCATTCATTGCTAGCTGGGTAATATGATGATCAAAAATTACGTCAGCACAGACTCCTCGAAACTCTTCCAACCGACAGTGTTAAGTGCACGATTAAGCGAGTGCAAGCCTTTCCTGCGTGAAAAAGCGAGCGGGCGCGCCCTTTTCGCGCTTGCCGTTACGGCGGCTTTGGACTAGATGACGGATAAATATCAGGCCGCTCCGTGAGGGGCGGCCCTTTCTATTGGAGAAGAGATCATGGCCCAGAACGGACTCGTTCCCCTGATGCCGCACGCAACCGCTGCTTGGCTGGTTGACAACACTGCGCTGTCCTTCACGCAAATCGCCGAGTTTTGCGAACTGCACATCCTAGAAGTGCAGGCGATGGCCGATGACATGGCAGGCACCAAATATACCGGTCGCGATCCCGTGCATGCAGGCGAACTCGCCATGGAAGAAATCGAAAAGGGTCAGGCTGATCCTGACTATGCCTTGCAGATCAGCAAGGGGCCCGAACAGGTTCGCCGCACCAAGGGTCCGCGCTATACGCCGGTGTCCAAACGCCAGGACAAGCCCGATGGCATTGCCTGGCTGCTGCGCAACCATCCGGAAATTACTGATGGCGCGGTCTGCAAACTAATCGGCACCACGCGCAACACCATCGCCGCGATCCGCGACCGCAGCCATTGGAACATCAGCGAAATCCAGCCCAAGGACCCGGTAACACTCGGCCTCTGCTCACAGCGTGAACTCGATGCCATCGTCGCCCGCGCTGCGAAAAAGGCAGGATTGCAGGACAAGGCCGCCGACGACACCCGCTTTGCCGGCGACCGCGACGCCCTGATCGAACAACTGCGCGCCGAACGCGACGAAGCCAAGCGACTGGCCGAAGAAGGCCCAGTCGAAGAACAGGTCGCACCGGTTGAGCTGACGGCTGAGACGCTGTTCAAGAAATCTGGCGAGTAATTTCAGCTAATATTGTGGGACTGAGACACCAGTGCGGGAGCGCTGGTGGCTGTTAGAGCTTGAGCGACTGATTTGATTGCCGCGGGAATTGGGTCTGGTTTGCCCCCTTAGCATATCACGGCGCCCGTCGACACGATATCCTTTCACTGTAATCGCCGAAAATGTAGATTGTTCGGATCGGCACATGTTAAAGCGTGTGCAGTCGGAACAGGCACGCAGGGCACCAATGACATGCAAAAATTTAGTCATAGAACATTGTTCGCTGCCGGATTGACGGCAATCACCTTTGGAACTGCCCTAGCGCCCCAACCGAGCTGGGCCAGCCCTTCCGATCCCCGTATAAAATTCGAAAAGGATTTTGACACTCTCTGGCAGACGCTGCGAGATCAATATTGTTTTTTTGCGGAGAAGCAGACCGATTGGAATAAGGTCAGGGCGTTATATCTTCCTCTGGCCGCGCAAGCGACAAGCGTGGAGGGTTTTACTGAGGTTGTCCGAAAGGTGCTGGCTGAGCTCTACGATGCACACACACATTTATCGCAGCCCCCTGTCGGTTCGCTAAGATGGCCTTTGTTTGATTTATTGGTTCATCGGCAAGGAGCGTCGCTTGAAATTGCCGCAATAGACGAAGGCAGCGCCGCGGCGCGTGCCGGACTTTCAATCGGGGACAAGATCGTCGAAATCGGTGGCAAGAAAATAACCGATACCCTTGATCAGCTAAGGCCTCGCTGTTTGTTGCGACCTCACGAGGAGGCCGAAGACTATATTGCGAACGTTGCCGTTGCCGGGCGGCGCGGGCAAGGACGCCAATTTGCCGTTTTGTCTAAGAACGCGAAACAGCGCACAGTCGAACTTCCAATTCATCAAAAAGTTCGGCGACCTGATGTTGAATGGCGCAAGCTAGAAAATGGCGTCGGATATATCGTCATTCGCAGCTTTTCGGACGATGAAGTCGTGCAATCCTTTGATCGGGCGTTGTCTGAATTGCGCGATGCGGCGAGACTGATAATCGACGTCCGGCAGAATGGTGGAGGCGATACGGCCGTGGCCCGGCCAATAATGGGGCGCTTCATAACCTCACGCAAACCTTATGCGATGATGCGTCGCAGAAAAGGCGCAGGGCTGGGATCGCCTTGGGTCGAATATGTGCATCCGCGCGGTCCTTTCACTTACGAAGGACCGGTTGTAGTGCTTACCAGCCAATGGAGCGCGAGTATGGCTGAAGGCTTCCCGATGGGGATGAGAGGAATTGGCCGTGCCACAATCGTTGGCACCAGAATGATGGGTTTGGGCGCGGCTGTGTTCACAAAGACCCTGAAACAGACAGGGGTCAGCTTCCAATTTTCTGTCGAACCGGTTTACGATGTTCAGGATCGACCGCGCTGGCAAATGGAACCTGACGTTTCGGTTGGTGCTGGCGACGATAGTCTGACCGCTGCCATTTCGGTGTTGGCGGCCAAACTTTGATAAAACTTTGATTTCGAACCAACGGCGAAAATGTGCCACCGGCGGCTTCAATCTTTTCTTATGGGCGCTCCGCTACGGCGCTTTCGTCGGGCCGTAATCATGGACAAAAAGCCCTGACGTGCGGCTGTCATACTGCGCCTGTAATATGCAAGACTTCGCCTTGAACTTTTTGCAGCCAGCTTGGGCCGCTTCCTTCGCACGGTTGGAAGAATTTTCGCTGGTTGCGTTGTGGTTGCTGACAACGCGATAGGTTTGGATAAATCCATTCCCCGTCCATGCGTTAGTTTCGCATTGGCGTGAGGTTGCGTTACCACAGCCTTTGACCGCTGCCTCGATCGCCTCATCAGCGGTGCGATAACCGCTCGCGACATAGAGCTTGTTGTCATATCCTTCATCGCCTTTGACCCATGCAGAGGCAGCGTAATATTTGCGCACCGATGCACCCGGCGATCGCTTGCTGGTGCTCGACTTGATTTTGGCGAACACTTCGCACGGCAGTAACTGCTTTGCCGAACATTCATTCAGCACCTTTTTACGACCCTCGCTCTCCCAGGAATTATAGAAGTCTCCATTGTGGTCCCGAATAATCGTAATCGATGAATTCCGCCACCCGTCCCCCTTAGTACAGCCTTCGCCCATAACCATTTTGCATTCACGAAGCGCCACGCTTTCCCCGACATTGTCTTTATAGACATAATTGCCAGCGACCCAGACATCTGCGGCATCGGGATGCCAGACGAGCACAGCGTGCGAACTACTTGGTGTTGGGTCGGGGGCATCTTCCGGGCTTCCTCTTCCATCTGAGGCACAAATTGGAATCGCAGCAACCCCATGAGACCCGCCTGTCGTTCCCACCTGTACCTCTCCTGGGCCAGGACCGTTCGGGCAAACAAAAGTCTGAGCAGAAGCCGCAGTCGGCCAAAACAGCAGCGCACCGATAAGGCCTATTATGCCAGTTAGGCAATTCTTGGCTTGCATTCTTCTACGCCTTCAAAACTCGAAATTTCGAAGTATTCGGTAAGGAAACGTCTGCATTTGCACAACAATCATCGATGCACTGGTACATGACTGTGATTGCGACACGTCCACTGAGTCAGCTAAAGTTTTTGGCTTGCCTCAATTTACTGGCCGGATTTGCAATTCGTAACTGCGGTAACGCAATTTGGCATTAATGCGCTAAATGCGCCTTCCTCTTCCGTCCTCCGGGGATAGTTTTTACGCTTCGACAGACTCAGGGCGTGTTTTCTTAAAAATCCTCCATTTTTTGGTTCTCGACGACCCATCAACCGATCCGCAGCTTCGCGCCAATGGACGAAGCTGCGGCTTGGTGGAGCGCAATCAGTTGATCCGATTGAAGTAAGTGGTCTCCAATGTCGGAATGCTGTTGCCAGCCCAGATAATGGTTTCAGTCATGGATTTTTCGTCGCTCGCGACGGCATAGACGCGCGTTGATACCGGCACGCCATTTTTTCCCAATGTCATCACCAGCGTATTGGGCGCGGGTTGACGCAGGGAAACCGAGTCAATGGCTTCCATATTGCCGGAGACGGGCACAGGCACGCCGTCCAGCGCCGCTGTCGATTCCGCATGCTGGCTCGTCCCGTCGGGACCAACAATCTCAACTTTGGTTGTCCATGTCTGATCTTGCGAAACGCGAAACTGAACGGTCACCCTACGCGGACGCTCTTCGGCGGGAATGCGCCCGACATCCAATGACCAGCTTCCGGCCAAGGGCATTCGTTGGTGTGCACTGGAGTGTGCGGCTTGCGGGGCTTGCGGCGCTGCGGTTTGATGCATCGAATCCGATGCCGCGAACATGAGTCCGGCGGCGGCGGCAAATATAGCGATAAGCATGATAATCGTTCCTTTCGACTTCAGGCGCCTCTTCCCGGGGCGCTGCAAATCTTCGTCGGTCTTGGAACGTTGTGTTGATAGATCGATTTTTTTGTCCCAGTTTTTTTGGGCATCCAAAAGGCGCGCCAGTTCACGACTGCTGCCGACACCGGTTTTGCGGCGTGCGTCGCGCAAACGCTCGTTGATCGAGGGTTCTGATCGCTCTAGGCGAACGGCGATCGATTTGACGGTGTGGCCTGCCGCCAGCAGGCGCAAAATTTCCCGCTCTTTGTCAGTAAGAGCCGCAAGCGCGCTAGAGGGTCGTTCAAGAGCGGACATATTTGGTGATCACCACAAGCTGTCCAAAGCGTCTATCACAATTTTTTTGTCCTGCGTCTGCGGACATGAAATTTTGCTAAAGCTACCCTGACTTCGATCAACTCCAGTTGGCGGTTTCGTCTCTTCGATAAGCGCGGCACATAGATTCAGTAGAATGGACTTGGCGTTTTGGAAGCATTCCATACCTCTACCCTTGAGCGGTGAGTGACGAGACTTAACCGCTTAGATTTAATGAAGACTTTCGGTTGCAGCCGAGAGGCGCTGGTCGGCGAGATATTGCACGACATCACTCTCTCAACTTCGCCGTGCCGCCTTCTGCATATCTATTCCCAAAGGAGACAGATGACGCGGCCATCAGCCACCTTCCCTAACGTCACCATTGCGCAACTGCCCGTGATGCGGCACGGCTGTGGCTATGAGCCCCCACGATCCCCTGCCCGCCTATGACATGTCACTGTCCGACCACGGCTTTGAAGCGCATGAGCTGAAAGGGCTGACCTATCCACTAGGGGTCCACGCCCCGGCCTATGGCGAAATTTATCCGTTGGCACCGGATATGGGTTGGATCCGGATGCCGGTGCCCGGCAATCTTGACCATATCAATTTGTGGCTGCTCGATGATCGCGATGACGAAGGCGAAGGCTATGCACTCGCCGACACCGGGCTGTTCATGCCGCCGGTGATCGAGGAGTGGAAAAAGCTGTTCGACGGCCCGCTGGCTTCGCGGCGCATGACGCGGATTTTTGTCACGCATTTTCACCCCGACCATGCGGGTTGCGCGGGCTGGCTCGCCAACCGCAACAAGGTGCGGGTGTGGATGAACCGCACCGAATGGCTGTTCATACGAATGCTGGTTGCCGATCAACAGGACGAGCCGCCCAAAGATGTGCTCGAGCGCCGCATCTTTCAGGGCTATGACCAACGTCATCTTGATCGGTTCAAGGCGCAAGGGTTTGGCAATTTTGCGCGCGCGGTGTCGCGGCTTCCCGCTGGACACCGTCGGCTCGAGGATGGCCAGCATGTCCGCGTCGGCGGCCGCGTTTGGCAGGTCATGACCGGCGGCGGACACACACCTGAACATAGCTGCCTTGTCGATCACCATAATGGTGTGATCATTGCGGGCGACCAAATCTTGCCGCGGATCACCAGCAACATCTCGATCATGGACAGCGAACCCGACTCCGATCCGCTGGGCGAATGGCTGGCGTCGATTGCCAAGTTCCGCGCGGCCTTGCCTGCTGATATGCTGGTGCTGCCTGCGCATGGCTTCCCCTTTCGCGGGTTGCATGTCCGGCTCGATAATTTAGCCGACGGGCATCTGGAACGACTTGACCAGCTGGAGGAAGCGTTGCGGATAAAACCGTTGCGCGCGGTTGATTGTTTCGAACTCTTGTTCGCACGACCGGTTACTGACGAGGTTTTCGGTCTCGCCGCTGGCGAAGCCATGGCGCATCTGCGCCACCTCGAAACCACCGGTCGCGCAAAGGTGGAGACAATAGACGGCGTTGGCTGGTATAGCGCCGTTTGAGGAGAGCAATGACTGTCGCAACACCTTGGTCGGCAAATTATCTGCACCCCGGCGAGTGGGTGAAGGATTTTGCGCCATTGTCGGTACACGATATGTTTCTACAATCCGCCAATCGGATGCGGAACGCGGCGCTCGCCGATTTCATGGGTCGCAAATATAGCTATGCCGACATGGAGGAAAGCGTGCGCAAATTCGCGCGCGGCCTGCAACGGCGCGGTATCGGCAA
>Ga0075154_10001203_pt1 | contig 19122 bp, 16 predicted proteins | sample JI71714BDNA_FD_70965 | JGI IMG/M metagenome (GOLD analysis project Ga0075154, IMG submission 70965) | Wastewater effluent complex algal communities from Wisconsin, to seasonally profile nutrient transformation and Carbon sequestration -... | ecosystem: Engineered > WWTP > Effluent > Algae...
AATCACTTAGAAAATTGAAGACATCAAAATCTCGCAAAGTAGCCCTAAATTGCACTAATTTTGTGGATAACTTTTTTCAAATTACTAATTTATATGCTTTTCTGAGCAATGTGGGTTAATGTTCTATAAGGATCAAATAGATGATCGTTTTTATACACATAACCTAACTTAAATCCCATACTTTCTGCATTTTGCAAATGCTTAACAGCCTGTTCTGGTTTTTTCAGTCCGGCATAAACTCTGGCAAGCATAAATTCTATGGTATCCTGTGTTTCTCGATTTTCAAGGTAAGTGTTGATGAGTTGTTCAGCTTTTTCATAATCTTCAAAACGAAGATATAACTTTACGATATCCATTGCCATTGCGTCCTTTAAAAGTGGGTGAAATTGGATAATGTTTTCTGATATTCGAATTGCTTTATCTTTCTCACCATGTTTCATGTAATAATTGGCCAACATCACAGCATCTTCATAGTTTAATCTATTGTTTGCTTCGAGAGTAGTAAGATGAGCATAAGATTTTTGGTATAAGTATAAATAATCAGCGCACTTTGCTGCCATACTTCTTACAGAATGATGATCATCTTTGATAAGAAGTGAAGATTCAAAACTTTCCAAAGCTTTGATGTGATCATTTGAATACAAATAAAGATCACCCATTTTTGTAATGGCGTCTGCTCTTACGTTTTTATCTACAGTAAAGGATTCGACTTTTTTAAACATCTCCAACCCTGTTTGCAAAGGATTCGAAATAGTTTTTGGCACAGTCCACTTTACATCTACAATGGTTTTGGGTTTTTGATCATTGGATTCAAACATATCTATTCCTTTCGAATCATTAAAATTAAACTTAATGTCATCTTCAGGTATTATTCTTATGAAATTTATGGTATAATTCTTAGGATTTTTCTTTACAAACGTATGCAACAGCAAGCCGTATTTATATGCAAATTGTTCTGTTTTTTGTAGGTCATCTGAAAATGCACTTAGTGCCCATTCATAAAATTCTGCAAGGACATGGTCTAGTTCGTCAGGATACTTTTGTCCAAACTTGTAAATGACGGACTCAGCTGATTCCAACTCCATACGACTTTTGTATAGGTTCCAAAGCATCTGATATGCAGTTTTATAATGAGGTTTGAGCTCGATACATTGGTTATATTGATTTACCGCGTCGGAGAAAAATCCCCATACTTCATAAGTTCTTGCAAGATATATATTTGGATCATATTCATCAAAATGAGACATTTGATAATAACTAAAAACAATTGGATCAATTATTACTTTTTCGTGTAAATTGACAGCGTATTCATTAAACATGCTATCTCCAAGATAAAAGCTTATAGTAAGCTTAAAATAATAAACTGCTTCAGCATAATTGTTTTCTGCAAATGCTATTTGACCAAGGTAATGATATACTAATGGATTTTGTACGTCAAGGTTTACCACTTTATCAAACCAACGCTTTGCATTGGTGAAATCTCTTTTATCAAAATACAATTTTCCACCTACAAAGCATGAAATGACATCATCTCCTAATTTAGTAGTATCAATAGGAGGAGCAAAAAGTAATTGGTCCATCATATCAGGTATACCATCCTGATCCATCAAATTAAGAATTTGCTGATTTAGCCCAAGTTTTCTGATTGCCCCTTCATAATAGTATTTTTCCGCATTGGCGAAATCCTGTACTTTTAGATATAGATTTCCGAGTTTGTCGAATGGTAGGAAGTGGCGGCTATTTATTTTTATGGCATGTTGATATTGTTCCTCAGCAAAAAGGCAATTATCTTCAGTAATTAATAGGTTGCCCTTGGTGATATAAGGACTTTGTAGGGTGCTTTGTCTGGCAAGAGCAAGGTCAACATATTTTTCTGATGCAACCCAATTTTCTTTAGTATAATAAGCATTGGCTAAATTAGAGTAAGGCAAAGACCACAATGGAGCAATCGAAATAGCTTTTTCAAAATGAGAAATAGCTTCATTTGACTTTCCAATCATATTTTTAAGAATACCGAGTTCGTTGTGAATATAAGCGGCAGTCGAATCTATAGAAAGGGCATAATTTTGTGAGAAAAGGGCAGAGTCCACTTGAGATTTGAAATCTTCTTTAAAAGGAGCTTTAAGTCTGAAATTTAAACCCGTTAAATAAGCACTTTGCATCTTTAATGATGGTATCAGATAATGATCTTTGGGCAATAGTTTGATAGCAATATCCAACATATAAGGGTACTGCTCATAAGGTTTATTTACTTGATTATAATATCTCCTTTTTTCCAATTCTGCCTCATCACCACCGAGATATAGGTCTATGATTTGCTGCACTTCGTCATATAGTGCTTTAGCTACCGTTTGTTGGGATTGACTTGAGTTGAGCTTCTTTTTCGTATATTTTTTTTCATTGATCAAGTTTTCTAATAGGACTTCAATAATTTCAGGTACAGGCCTGGACGTTAGCAGACTAAAATCAAGATTTTGGTCACTTGCTTTTGAAATAGTTGTCAAAATAACATCTTCTTCAAGAACATCAGCACTTAATCTATCAATATTTCTCGCTCCAGAATCTACTATTTGGGACTCCATTTGTATAGTCTGGGAAAGAGTTTCTGGATTTCTTTCATTGATTTTATAGGGATTTAATATGTTGGTTACTGAACCCATGACTACAGGGTTTTGCTTAGCCTTTTTGACATTCCTAACGTTTTCTGGTACATTTTTGGAGAGAAAAGATTTAATTTCTTCAATGCTAATCATGCCATCTTTTTTACAATTTAGACCATCTGCTTCACCGGCCATGCCTTTGGTTAGAAAGTAGGAAAATGCGCCACGGCCATTGCCCCAAACTTCGTCTTCGTATGAGAGTTCGCCCTCATTGCATGATGTAATACGCACTTCATTATTGCTCACCAGTTGCATCAGATTTAGTGCTACTAGATTGTTGCCATTAAAATCTACACCTGCCAGTTTTCCCGAGTGACAAGCGTCTGTCAGCAGAAATACTTTCGCTTTTTTATTGACAGATAATGTATGAGCAGTTTTATTAAGTAAGTCCAAAGACAAAGACCTACCCAGATAATTCATATGTCGGGAGTCGTGAGCCAATAGATATCCATATTTCAACTCTTTGCTTTCCATGTCTCCATGACCCGCAAAATAGATGTAGATCTGATCATCCCTTTGCGCATTCTTTTTTAACCAATCTAAGCCATCTATAATATTCCAATATGATGCTTTCTCATCAATCAATATCCTTAGGCGATCTGTAGAAATATTTAACCCTGATGGAGATGCACAAAAATCTGCAAAAGCCTTTGCATCTTTATCAGCATGTTTTAAAGATGTGATTTTTGGATCTTCGTATTTGGACACACCAATGACCAAAGCATATGATTTTGTCAAGACCTTTTGAGCTTGTGGTATTGCCCAGAAAGTCAAAATAAAATATACAACGGCAAAAAACTTTTTACTCATTCTTCATTGCTTTTGATCATGAAATTAATCAGTATCTTCTAATAATGAGTTCATATGCTGATCAATGCTAACCCAATCATCATTTAACTTTCTATATGCATCAAAAATACTATCATTTTTGTAGACATAGGCCAACTCAAATCCAAGATTAATGGCATTTTTTATATGTTCTAATGATTCTTTTGGTTTATCTAATCCTGCATACGATCGGGCAAGCATATATTCCATGGTCATATCAGATGGTGCAGATTTTGAATAATGATTTATCAATTCTATAACTTTCTGATACTCTTCAAATCGTAGATACATCGTTAATACATCTCTTTTAACCTTCTCATGTAAAAAAGGATGAGTGTTACTTATTTTATCGTAAAGATTAGAAGATTGATTGCGGTCCCCTGACTTCATGTAATATTTAGCTAATAAAATGGTACCGTCATAGCCCAAAAGATTTGATTCATGAAGTTGAGTTAATTGGTCAAATGCTTTATGAAAGTAATATCTTCTATTAGCGAATTCAATGATTTTATTCCGTATTCCGATATCATCATCATTTATATGGAGCGATTTTTCATAATTTTCCAATGCTTTGGTGTCAGATTTGGCACGGAAGTAAAAATCACCTATTTTGAGATACGCATCAGCATTTATAGATTTATCCACGGAGATAGAAATAACTTTTTTAAACATGGCTACACCTGTTGAGAGTGGTTTCTCTATTTCTCCTAGTTTTGTAAATATGGCTTCTTCTACCAACCTTTCTTTTTCATCATTTTTAGGATAAGTGATAATGGTATTAAAATCATTAGGGAAGTCTTTTTCGTCATTGGACAAAGATTCTCCCCAGTCCCTATCAGGCGACTTCATCATGTAAGTGTGCATTAGCAGGCCAAATTTGTAGGCATAGTGTTCGGTTTTTTGAAGATCTTCGTAATATGTAGACAAGACCCATTTATAAAAGTCAGCCAATGCGTCATCCAACAAATTAGGGTGATATTTTCCAAATCTTTGAATGGTGTTTTCTGATGCAATCAGATCGTTTTTATTTTTAAACATATTCCATAGCATATAAAAACCAACTCTGTATGTAGGTTCTGAGTTGATACATTCATCGTACAGCTCAATTGCTCTGTTAAAATATTTCCATTTTTCATAAGTTTTGGCTAGGTAAAGCTTAGTATCATATAGTAAGAAATGTGATTTTTCATATGTAGCATAAAGGCAGCTATCTTTAAATTGCATATAATATTGTGACTTTTGGGCTGTTTCAGATACATGTTTGCTGAATAATGTGTCTATAATATAAAGATCTAATGCTCTTTTAAAATAAAACTCTGCTTTGTCATAAGACTTAAAAAAATATGCCGTCTGACCTAAATAGTGATACACTAATGGGTTTGAAACGTCATTATTTACTACCTTCTCAAACCATTTTTGAGCTTCTTCGTAATTATTTTTATCAAAATAGGCTTTTCCTACTACAAAATGTGCCATAAAATCACCGGTGCTAACTAGTGATGAATCAATATCACACGTTTTTAAGTTTTTCTTTCTTATTGTAGGATTTTTTAAATGGGGCAAAGGCTCTGCCAGCAAACCAAGCTTTCTTTTATTAGCTTCATAAAAATAGGTGTTGGATTCAACGTAGTCTTGGGTTCTTAGATAGAGTGCTCCTAGTTTTTCAAAGGGATAATAATATCTGTTGTTAAGTTGGATAGCTTTTTGAAATTTTTCCTCAGCAAAAAGTAAATTATCAACTTGTTCATATAGATCACCTTTTAAAAGATAAGGACTCTGAAGGTTTTTCTGCATGTCAAGAGCTTTATCCAAATATTTTTTAGCCATGGTGTTATCTTTTGTTAAGATATACAAATTGGCAAGATTAGAATAAGGTAATGACCACTTAGGTGAGATGATGCTAGCTTTTTTAAAATGATATTTTGCTAAGTCATAGTTCTTTTTGTACAAATATAGAATTCCAATTTCATTTTGAATGTAAGCCGATGTAGAGTCTAATGTCAAGGCTTTTTGCTGTGCAACATAAGCAGAATCTATCAATACTTTATAATCTTTTGTAAAAGGAACCTGGAGTCTGTATGCTAATCCTTTAAGGTATTCTTTTATCATCTTTAATGATGAGATTAAAATATGGTCAGTCGGCAATAGTTTGATAGCAATATCTACCATATAAGGATATTGTTCATAAGGCCTGTCTACTTGTTTATAAAATCTTCTTTTTTCTAGTTCTGCTTCATCTCCATCAAGATAAAGGTCTAAGACATGTTGTACTTTATTATACAATATTTTGGCCACTAATGTTCGCGTTTTGGATGATGTCAATATGTGTTCGTCATATATGCCTTCCTCCCTCAGCTTTTCTAATAATTCGTAAAATATAGCAGTGTCAGGTTGTGTAGATAAATATACAAAATCAAGGTCAGGCTTTGAGTCTATAGACTTTAAAATATCCATTTCTAGTGCATTATCCTGTGATCCAGATACACTTCGTGAATTGTCACTTTGACTATTTTCGCTTAACGCTGCTTCATTAATAGTATTGTTTATTATTTTTGTGGTTGGTATAAAAGAGTTTAAGATTACCTTTTCCGAACCCATGACTACAGGGTTCTGGTTTTTTTTCTTTTTTACTTTTACTGCTGCAGGCACATTCTTGGTAAGAAAAGATTTGATTTCTTCTATGGTAATCATACCATCTTTTTTACCATTTTCTCCATCTGCTTCGCCCGCCATACCTTTGGTTAGAAAATAGGAAAACGCACCACGTCCATTGCCCCAGACTTCATCTTCATATGATAGTTCACCTTCGTTGCAAGATGTTATACGAACTTCATTATTGCTTATCAGTTGCATGAGATTGAGCGCAACAAGATTACTTCCATTAAAATCTACTCCAGCTAACTTGCCAGAGTGACAGGCATCAGTAATGATAAAGACCTTTGCTTTTTTGCTTACACTTAACGTATGTGCAGTTTTATTAAGCAAGTCCAAGGACAAAGACCTTCCCAGATAATTCATATATCTAGAATCATGAGCCAGAAGGTATCCATATTTCAGCTCTTTACTTTCCATATCTCCATGGCCAGCAAAATAGATGTAGATCTGATCTTCTCTTTGGGCACTATTTTTTAACCAATCCAAACCATCCAAAATATTCCAATATGATGCTTTTTCGTCGGTAAATATTTTCAAACGATCTGCAGAAATATTTAACCCTGAAGGCGATGCACAGAAATCAGCAAATGCTTCGGCATCCTTATGTGCATGTTTTAAAGAGGTAATTTTCGAATCTTGATATTTAGATACACCAATAATTAATGCATAAGACTTAGGGCTTGAGTTTTGACCTTGGGTGATTTTGAAAAACAAAATAAACACTAAGATCCACAAAAACTCAAAATTACTTAAGCTTACAGGATTAGTTGTTTTTTTTTCTCTATTTTTAGAGATTTGCAATAGTTGGTTCAACTTTTTGGAAATTTTGGGTTAAGGTTGGTATTTATAATATAAAATATTTCCAATTAATCAATAAGGTAAAATATTATATGCAAAAATACTAATATTGTATAATATAATGTATTTTTGTATTAATTAATAGTTACATTTTTTAAACGAAGAATATTTAAAGAATAAACATATCCCAAAATGGAATTTGGGTTTAATCCACATCAGCCAAAAATAAAGGTCTTGACAATGTCTCTTCTAATGAAATAAAAGTCTCAGTTCTTTGTATTCCCTTGATAGCTTGCAGTTTTTTGGACAGCACATCTCTCAAATGCTCAGTGTCACGACAGACTATTTTTGCAAAAATCGAATAATTGCCCGTAGTATAATGAGCATCTACCACTTCAGGAATTTTTTTAAGTTCAGTCTTTACACTTTCGTACATATTTGATTTTTCCAAATAAATACCTAAAAAAGCAGTTATATCAAACCCTAAAGCCACATAGTTTATTTCTGCCCTAATGGCTTTGATGAGACCGGCTTCGGTCAACTTTTTTATTCTGACGTGTACAGTACCAGGAGAGATAAAAAGTTTTTTACCAATATCGGCATAGGATTGTTTAGCATCTTTTGCCAATAAGGTCAAAATTTTGGAATCTGTACTATCTAAGTCGATGGGCTTTTTTTTAGAAATCATCTGAATATTTTACACAAAAGTCATTCATTTTTGAAGAAAAACCCAAATAAGTTGATATATTTTATTCATTCAAATATCAAACACAGGTTTTGTCAAAGTTAAAAGAAAGGATTAGTCCTTTTTTCTATTCCAACAGTAGTATGGTCTCCGTGACCAGGATATACCTTGGTATCGTCAGGGAGCGTAAAGAACTTAGAACGTATGACTCTGGTTAAGGTCTCAAAGTTACCTCCAGGCAAATCTGTCCTGCCTATGCTACCTTGGAAAAGAACATCTCCAGCTATCAAAATATTATACTCCTTGTTGTAAAAGGATACACTGGCGGGAGAGTGTCCAGGAGTAAACAAAACATCTAAGATTGAATGGCCAAAAGATATTCTGTCTCCTTCATCTACGAAAATAGAAATATCCGGAGATTTGGTATATGGGATGTGATACATCATTGCTGTAGTCTGACCAACATCCAAGACGGCTTGTTCCTTTTTATGAGATGTCAGTTTTAATTGATATAAATCGGCAACAAACTTATTGCCCAAAATATGATCTATATGACAGTGTGTATTGAGCAGATGTATAGGTTTTAAATTTTTATGTGATATAAATTCTGCAAGTACTTTTTGTTCTTCCGCATTATTACATCCTGGGTCTATGATGACGCATTCTAGTGTTTCATCATAAAGAATATAGCTATTTTCATAAAAGTCGTTAAAGGTAAATGTTTGTATATGCATCTTTGGATTCAATTAAAGATGTAAAGTTAAAACATCGGTGATTAATAATCTTAATGAATACACTAATATTTCTTTTTTTCATATTGATTCTTAAATGTATCATTTTCAAAGTATTAAAATCAACGATTACTATAATAAGGTGGTATATGGTAAAATATTTAAATAATGACTTTTTTTATTTAGAAAATTCTGTTATCTTTGCAGCCGCTAATAAGGTCGGGTGGCCGAGCGGCTAGGCAGAGGTCTGCAAAACCTCGTACAGCGGTTCAAATCCGCTTCCGACCTCAACAATAAAGATCGCATTACTTAACTAGTGCGGTCTTTTTTTTTGCATCTTTGTAAGATGACTGCAATTTTTTTGCAAAGTATATTAAGCCGTTAAAAATTAATATTTTATAAAGTAATTTATTTAATGTGTCATTTTAACAATTAACTTTGATCGTTTAAATTCAATATCAATGAGCAACATGGATTTTGTACCGAGTAAGTTTGTCAAGGTAGTCAATCAGAACAATTATTATCAGGTTCATTCAGATAATGAAGTCATACTGAGAGTTTATTTTCTTTCTGATGATATCGTGAGAATTAGATATGCAACAGATGGTCATTTTGATGAAGACTTTTCTTATGCCATTAGCTCAAAGTTTACAGGTACTCCGACAGTCTCTATGAATGATACTCCAGAAATTTTGATATTTAAAACAAGTACGCTCATCGTTAATATCAACAAAACGGATTTAAAGATCATATTTACCGACCTAAATGGACAGATAATTTGTCGGGACGAAAAAGGCTTCCACTGGGAGGAGCACCAAAAATATGGCGGTAATATCATCAAAATGAGCAAGGTCGTACAGGAAGGTGAGCACTTTTACGGTATGGGTGATAAAACCATGCACCTCAACCTTCGTGGCAGAAGAGTGACCAATTGGGCCATGGATACTTACGGGTTTAAAAAAGAAGAAGACCCTATATATAAAGCAATCCCTTTTTACACAGCCATTCACAATCAAAAAGCGTACGGAATTTTTTTTGATAATACCTTTAAATCCTATTTTGATTTTGGTTCTGAAAGAAGGTTTGTGACCAGCTTTTGGGCAGAAGGTGGCGAGATGAATTACTATTTTATAAATGGACCTGAGTTACTTGATGTCACGAGAAGGTATACACACCTAACTGGTACTCCTGAGCTTCCACCATTATGGGCATTGGGTTATCAACAGTCAAAATGGAGTTATTACCCAGAATCAAAAGTAATGGACATCGCACAAAAAATGCGAGAACACAAAATACCATGTGATGTCATCTATCTGGACATTGACTACATGGATGGATTTAGATGTTTCACTTGGGATAAAGAAAAGTTTCCCGACCCCAAAGCTATGGTAGCAAATCTAAAAGCTATGGGTTTTAAAACGGTAGTCATCATAGATCCTGGTATTAAAATAGATGAGGAATATCCTGTATTTAAAGAAGCCTTGGAAAACAACTATTTTTGTAGACGTGCAGATGGCCCACATATGAAAGGAAAAGTTTGGCCTGGTGAGTGTTACTTTCCCGACTTTACGAATCCAAAAGTAAGGAAATGGTGGTCAGGACTCTTTGAAGATCTCATCGGAAATATTGGAATCAATGGTGTTTGGAATGATATGAATGAGCCTGCACTTTTCGAAATTGATGGTAAGACTTTTCCAGATGATGTCAGACATGATTATGATGGAAATCCTTGTAGTCACCGTAAGGCACACAATGTATATGGGACACAGATGGCAAGGGCCACATACAAAGGTGTAAAAAAATATAATCATGGCCAAAGACCAATGGTAATCACCAGATCAGCGTATGCGGGAGCTCAAAGGTATGCTTCGGCTTGGACGGGTGACAATATTGCTTCTTGGGAGCATCTGTGGATCGCCACTATGCAGTGCCAAAGATTAGCTATATCAGGATTTTCGTTTGTAGGTACTGATGTTGGTGGATTTATAGATCATCCTACACCCGAATTGTATACTAGATGGGTACAATTGGCTACTTTTCAGCCATTTTTCAGGACACATAGCTCAGGAGATCACGGAGAGCAAGAGCCATGGTCTTTTGGCGAAGATGCTTTACAAATAGTCAGAAAATACATTGAATTAAGGTATCAATTACTGCCATATATATATACTACCTTCTATCAGTATGTTTCTGAGTATACTCCAATGCTTAAACCTATATCAGTATATGATCAGACAGATTCTGATACGCTCTACAGAGTGGATGAGTTTTTGTTAGGAGATCACTTGCTGGTTTGTCCGGTGTTAGAACCTAATGCAAAATCCAGATATGTGTACTTGCCCAAAGGCAATTGGTATCAATTTTGGACAGGGCAAAAAATGGAAGGAGGAAAGGAAGTGTTGGCAGAAGCACCTCTAGATCAGATGCCAGTTTATGTGCGTGAAGGAGCTGTAATACCTATGTTTCCTAAAATGCAATACGTAGGAGAACATCTCGTAGATCAAATGACCTTAAATACTTATTTTGGAGCGTCTAGTATGAATAGTTATTTGTATGAAGATGCAGGTGATGGTTATGAATACGAAAAAGGTATTTACAACTTAAAACGATTCAAAACCCAATCATCAGAAACATCATTCAGGTTGTCTTTAAAAAGATCAGGACATTATGAGCCAACATACAGCACCTATAAGATTGTGATCCATGGATTGCCATTTGCTCCTTCTAGCATTTTGGTCAATGAAAAAGAAGTGATCACTGCAAATGTTTACAGTGAAAATCATAAGTTGGTGATTGTGGTAGAACGATCAACATTTATTTCTTTAGAGATTTTTAAATAAAACTGTGTACTTTTACACCAAAATTGACAATAGTACGTTAAAATTAAATGAACTCAATAAGAAATCAAATTTTTGGTATCACTATATTAATTATGTTTGCTATCCAAGCAAACGCACAAAAAGGATATGAGCTTGGCGGATGGCTAGGTACGAGCTATTATTTTGGTGACCTAAATACCACTCTCCGTATAGTCAAACCAGGAATAGCCGTGGGCGTATTGGCAAGAAAAAACTTCAATAATAGAGTATCCATAAGAACATCCTTAAATTTTGGACAGGTAGGAGCTGATGATGCTGATTCTGACAATAATTTTGAGCGCAACAGAAACCTGAGCTTTAGGTCCAATATTTTTGATTGGTCTAATATGATTGAATTTAACTTTTTTCATTATGAGCATGGTCATCCTACATATAATAAAACACCTTATTTTTTTGGTGGATTTAACGTCTTTCATTACAGTCCAACTGCAGAGCTCAATGGTACTAGATACAAACTCAGATCTTTGGGTACTGAGGGTCAAGTAGTAGGTCAGGAATATGGAGCAGTAAATGCTGGCTTGTTGCTCGGAGGTGGATTTAAATTTGATATCAATAGAACTATAAGCATCAATATTGACGTGAGTACCCGATTTTTGTTTACAGACTATCTGGACGATGTCAGTACCGTTTATCCCAATAAAACAGAGCTTTTGGCCAATAGAGGAGCTACGGCAGTAGCTTTATCTGACAGATCTTTGATCGAAGGATTGGGAGATGAAAGTAGGCAAAGGGGAGATACTAAAGGAAAAGATAAGTATACTTTTTTTGGGATATCCATCATGAGATATTTTGGAGGTATAGAGTGCCCCGAAATCTCCAGAATTCGCTATTAATTAAGGTAAAAGAATATGGTAATCTACAATCCTAAAGATTGGTGGGGATTGATATTTGCTTTTCACAAAAGTGATACTTTCCGAATGATGCTGCCTGGTATTATAGCTGTAGCCATGTTTACTGGTGTGGTATGTTATATAGAAAATGAAGTATTTCATGCAACATTTAAAAATACTACGGCTATTCACTCGTTGGTAGGTTTTGTATTGTCTCTATTGCTCGTCTTTCGTACCAATACTGCGTATGACCGATGGTGGGAAGGTAGAAAAGCATGGGGTAGTTTGGTAAACAACTCTAGGAACCTTGCTTTAAAACTTTCTGTGCTACCTATTTCGAATCAGGACAAAAGGGTATTTGGTGACCTCATAGGCAACTATGTAGTATCGCTCAAAGAACATTTGCGCGACAAAAAACCTTTAGGACAAATGGTATTTAACCATAATTTTGGTTCAGAATGGTATGAAACTGCCATACATTTTCCCAATAGAACTATGCAGGCTATATACCAAAAAATCCAAAACTTATTCCAATCAAACCAAATCAGCGGAGAGCAATTGCTATATTTAAATACAGAATTGCAGTCATTTACAGATAATACCGGAATTTGTGAGCGTATAAAAAAGACCCCAATTCCTTATTCTTACAATATTTATCTAAAAAAAATCATCTTTATCTATGTTTTTACCATGCCGATAGGTTTTGTAAGAGAGTTTGGATATTGGGCGATGCCCATTGTAGCAATGATGTTTTATATTTTTGGAAGTATGGAGTTATTGGCAGAGGAAATAGAAGACCCATTCGGTACAGATGCCAATGACCTTCCTACGGACAACATCTGTGAAACCATAAAAACAAATCTTGCTGAAATTCTTGCTTAGGTATGACTGCCACCAAAAATATCATCATTAAGCTCACCAACCAAGCCGTTTGGTTTAACGATGAAGTTTTTTTGGCTCTAAAAAATACCAATTTGCCAGCAAGTGAGTTTGAATTTTCGCTAGGGCGTGATATATTTTGGGAATCAGAAATGTTGGCTTTTGACAGAGACTCAGGTGCCTTGACCATACGTATTGTCAATTATCGACCAGCTATGATAGATGATTTTCTGAACCAAAAACCAAAAGCCGAAGTAAAACAACTTATTTTTAAGGATTTGTATTGGCCTGCCTTAAATGCAGACTTGAGTGTGTATAAAAAATCATCATTTATACATCTACTTTCAGACCATATGCCTTTACAGATTGTAGATAGAAAAGACAGTGTGTTGCATATACGTGCTGAAATACCATTTTCAAAATTGAGATTTGGGGCAGGGTTTGTAAGTTTTGATTATAAATTTTTGTGGAAAGACGAAAAAGAGACCATCAAAATCCAGAATAATCATATTCTACCAGAGTTTGAATATATCAAAAGCTATTTCGCTAGGCACTTTAACAATCGCAACCTAAGTGTACTCATGGTTGTAACTAAATCTGGTAAAACCATAAAACATATCAAAGCCACTTCGCCCCAAATAGAAAGACTCAAGGACGTAGCTATAGATACTATCAAATTTGTAAGATTAGATGCTCTCAAAAAGCCACCTAAATTTATCAAAGAAATCGATAAAAGCCTGTTTACTCCCGAAGATATTTTCGATCCTTTTGACAGAAGTCTTCTGGGTACTAATAGCTTGACGCAAAAAGAGATATTGGACCATATCATGTCTTGGGAAGGTATCAGAAATAAGAAGCATTTGGAGTATCTTTCAGGTAGTTTGCATGACAGTAGTGAAAAAATCATGTTTACACTGACTCCAAAATTTGGATTTGTTTTTATTGCACAAGGTGATAAGATGGTGCATTATATTTGGGAAATGCTCAATACCAATGCCACATACATTTGGAGTTTTGACCCAATGTTTTACAAAAAGAAAGATCAGTTAGAGAAAATAGAAGAGGTCATTTCCTTTATTAGAAACCATGGTAGAGATGCATATCTACGTAACCGTAAGGCACATGAAGAAGTCATTTTCAGAAGAATCATGCATCAAGGCGCAGGCTCTCAGTTGGTAGATTATTTTCCTCGGTGGAGACATACTATCATGGAAACCATTTTCTGACAGTGAACCATTTTGAACTAGATGTTGTTTCAAACTAAAATATCAAAGATTATGATTTCAAGAATGTTTTTACTAGTCCTTTCAGTGACTTTATTATTTGCTTCATGCAAAAAAGAAGAAACTCCTATAGTATTGGAGCCAGGATCTAACCTAAAAGAAATCAGTTCATTATCTACTTTTGAGACAGAGATCAAAACTGGAGTTTCCATGATGTACTTTCACGCTACTTGGTGCAGTATATGTAAAGCTCAAAAACCCAACATAGAAGCAACCGCCAATGATGCAGAACTCAAAGCATTCAAATTTGGTATCGTAGATAAAGACAAGCATGCAGATATTGCTACTAAATTCAATATATCGGGCCAGCCGGTAACTGTATTCTTTAAGGATGGTGTAGAAAAACAAAGGTTGTCAGGCGGTGGTCATAGTCCACAAAAACTTAAAGATATATTGAAGTCTATCAACTAAAGTTTGCTATCTACAGCGTCAAGTAATTTTGGGTCTGGCTCTTTGATTATGGACGAGAGTTTAAGTCTTGCTTTTGCCCTTACTTCGTCATTGATATAACAAGCTATAGTGACCAAGCCAAAACTAATAACTCCAAGGTCATCAGTAAGGCCCAAAAATGGAGTAAGATCAGGTATGCTATCTATTGGTGCCAAAAGATATGCAAAGGCTCCTAAAATGATGCGTTTTGCCCACGGAGGAGTATTTTCAGATTGATATGCATACAACATTAATAAAACAGAGTACACTAACTGCACACTAGCATTTTTAATATTTTTTAAAAGGTATAGAATGGGATTGATCATTTCAATCGTATTTTTAAGTATAACACCACTTGAGAGTAATAAATTTTATAAAAATACGACATTCGATTAAAATCTATTTTATCTCGACCAGAGATTGTACTTTAGGATACAATATATTGCTCTAAAGCCATCTTTCCAATTGATTTTTTTACCTTCAGCGTAAGTTCGACCGTAGTATGAAATACCTACTTCATATATTCTGATATCATCTCTTCTAGAGATTTTGGCAGTTACTTCCGGCTCGAAACCAAACCTTTTTTCTTTTAGCTTTAGGTTTTTGACAATATCTGCTCTCCACATCTTGTAGCAGGTCTCCATATCTGTCAGGTTCAGATTGGTCATAGCGTTGGATAGTGATGTCAAAATTTTATTGCCTATGGAGTGCCAGAAAAAGAGGATGCGATGTGGTCTTCCTCCCATAAATCTGGAACCATACACTACATCAGCAAATCCATCTAAAATAGGCTTTAGTAATAAATTAAATTCATTGGGGTCATATTCTAGGTCAGCATCTTGGATTACTATATAATCTCCTTTGGCTTCCTTGATTCCAGTGTGCAATGCGGCTCCTTTTCCTTGATTTACTTCATGCTTGTAGTATGATATTTCAGTATCTGGATATTGGGATTTGTATTCTAATACTTTTTTTTCTGTAAGATCTTTTGAACAATCGTTGACTACAATTATTTCTTTAGACATGCCGCCAATGAGTTGAACATTTCTTACTTTTTCCAAAATGGTTTGAATCGTATGTTCTTCATTGTAAGCAGGAATAACCACTGAAAGTTTTAAAGACATATTTATTTATTATAAAATGTTGACAAATAATTACTTAGGTTTTAAATTCAATCTCAATTACAGTAAATCACACCGCCACGTTATGGTAAATTTCCAAAAAAGTGTTACTTTCGGCGTCGCAATCGAGATAAACAAATTTCTAAAATAAGTGCAAAAGTATAAAAATGCAGTTCCATAGTTTAAAAATATCAAAAATAGTTTCAGAAACATCTGATGCAAAGACTTATTTCTTTGAAATACCAGAAGCAATAAAAGACTTGTATCAATTTAAAGCAGGGCAATATCTTACTCTTAAAACGGATATTGACGGTAAAGAAGTCAGGCGTGCGTATTCTATTTGTACGAGCCCTGATGCTAGCTCACTTGGAGTCACGGTAAAGCTTGTAAAAAATGGGATTATGTCTTCATTTCTTTTTGATAAAGCCAAAGAAGGTGATCGATTAGATGTCATGACTCCGGAAGGCAACTTTGTAGTTCGTCCTGACCATATGCAAAAGAGAAACCATTTTTTCATTGCAGCAGGTAGCGGTATTACTCCAGTGATGTCTATGATTCAGACTATTTTGGAGCATGAGCCAAAAAGTACATGCCATTTACTATACGGGAGCAGGGATGAAAACAGTGTCATTTTTAAAGATCAATTAGATATCCTTGAAAAAAAATACGAAGGCCAATTATTTGTGACTCATGTTTTGAGCCAACCAAGCACTAGAAAAGAAGGTGGTATTGCAGGACTTTTTGCTAAAAAAGTTACGGATTGGAAAGGGTTAAAAGGCAGGATTTCTGCGTCTATCATCAGTGACTTTATAACATCGGGAGAAGATAAACAGACTCCATCTCAGTTCTATATTTGTGGTCCAGGAGATCTGATAGAAAGTACTGAAAAATATCTGATTTCTAAAAATACGGACAAAAAAAGCATCCATAAAGAGTATTTTACATCAGCTTCAGATCTTCATAAATCAGATGCAGGTATCTCTGAAGGAAATGTAAAGGTAAGTCTTAAGGGTGAAGTTTTGGATATTTCGGTACCTAAAGGTAAAACGATTTTGGATATTTTGGTTGAGCTTAAAAAAGACCCACCTTATTCGTGTACTAGCGGTGCTTGCAGTACATGTATGGCCAAGGTCACAGAAGGAGAAGTAGAGATGGATAGTTGCTATGCATTGGATGATGACGAGGTAGCTGCTGGATACATACTTACATGTCAGGCACATCCAAAAACTGCCAACGTGGCCATCACCTACGACGTGTAAAGATGAGCAAAATGTTGCCTGTATTTAGAATCATAAAACCAGGCATTTACTGTGCATTTCAAGATTTAGGTAGATTTGGATATAGGCATTTGGGCGTTCCTTGGTCTGGAGCTATGGACAGGCTCTCGTATCTATACGTAAACCAAAAACTCGGAAACCATATCACAGAACCACTCATTGAAATAATGGGACAAGGCTTCACAATAGAGGTTTTAGAAAATGTTTCTGTATTTTGGGCAGGTGCAGAATGCGTAATTGAAATAAATGGGCACACCATTAATAATCCCGACAAACCGATAAATTTAAAGTCAGGGCAAATACTAGCACTAAGTAAGCAAGATCAAGGCAATTGGACTTACTTAGGCATAAGCCCCGGATTTCATATCGAACAGGTCATGGGTAGTGCTTCTACGATGAAAGGAACCCATTTGACCACATTCCAAAAATTAGATATCATTTGGCAAAAAGCATCACATGATGACAATGATGGTCATCATGGGTTGCGTCATCATGCTTTAGAAGCTCATGTAACCATCAAGGTATTCCGTGGTCCAGAGTTTAGTTGGTTAAAGTCAGAAGATATCGGTCAGATTATTCACTCGTCTTTTTTTATCTCCAAGGATATCAGCCGGATGGGATATAGGCTTTTGGGGCCTAATATTTTTTTAGAAAGTCATCGAGAGTGCATTACCTCATCTGTGCTGCCGGGTACAATTCAGCTTTTGCCTAGTGGGCAGATGATCGTACTCATGAGAGAATGTCAAACGACAGGTGGTTATCCAAGGATCCTACAACTCGATGAGTATTCGATAAGCAAACTTGCTCAAAAAAGGTCTGGTGAGTCTATTACGTTTGATCTAGTGTAATACAGTGAGATATGGCCCAACAAAATTGGATATATAAAAATGAGCATGGCCCAGACTATGAGATAGGCCTATATCATGGAGATCAATCAGGGCATGTCATGATTTATGTAGGTCAGCAAATCATAAAAATAGATTTTTCCGTATTTACAGAAAAGAAATATCACTTTCAGTTGGGAACAGAGTTGGTAGCTTTAATAATAAACTATGGTAAAAAGGGAACATACAGACTAATCCACGAAACTACAGGAAAGGAAATACCTTTTTTACCCAAAAGTGACGACTACCCTATAAAGTATGTCATAGCAATGGCTTTAGTTTTTATTACTATTTTGGGAATAATTTTTTATGTATATAAATAATTTGTTCTAATATTTGCTTAACGTAATAAAATAGAAAGTTGCTAAATTGTTTAAACCATTGCAAGATGAAATATGGAATTCAGATCTCAACACTTTGGAAACATCCAAGGAAAAGAATCAGTTCGATGTTTATTTTGGTTTCAGCGGCTTTTCTCAACATTGAAGCAGCATCTTCTAAAAAAGGAAAGCCAAATAAGCTAAGAATAGACGCCAAGTATGGAAACGCACAAAGTATCATAGCTTATTTATGATGACTGTGGTACATTAAGTAAAAAAAGCACTTTTCAGGTTAAGGATAAGAAGGGGCCTTCTCCGTATTGAGTGAGTATTAATAAAGCTTTGATGCAAACAAATCCCCCAACAATAGAACTTTTTGCAAAAGATTTTGATAAAGGAGCGTTTAACAATTGTTCATCCCAGAGTAATTTGGCATTTGCATTTGATCAAATGTACCCAGTAAAAAAACATTTAAACGAAGTACATTATTATCTGTGGTTCCAAACCAAAGGTTACCAGATTTGTCCTGTAGAAAACGTTGAACATTGCCATTTCCTGTATTCTTAATTAGTTTTGAATCATCCTTTTCGTTTGGCAAATCTTTTTTAAATTCTCCATTGCAGGATGTCCCCAAAAGTGTTTTTGAATATTAACGTATAATAAAGAAATGTAAAACAACAGAGATCAGACTTGCTATCGATGCGTCCTCTCCATATCACAAACCGTTAAAATTGTAAAAACTACTTTAACCCACATTGCTCAGAAAAGCATATAAATTAGTAATTTGAAAAAAGTTATCCACAAAATTAGTGCAATTTAGGGCTACTTTGCGAGATTTTGATGTCTTCAATTTTCTAAGTGAT
>Ga0075154_10001206_pt1 | contig 19102 bp, 15 predicted proteins | sample JI71714BDNA_FD_70965 | JGI IMG/M metagenome (GOLD analysis project Ga0075154, IMG submission 70965) | Wastewater effluent complex algal communities from Wisconsin, to seasonally profile nutrient transformation and Carbon sequestration -... | ecosystem: Engineered > WWTP > Effluent > Algae...
ATGCTTGGGGGCGGTTCAACCAAGCTTGCTTGTCGAACCGGCGGCTTCGGGCGTAGAACATGGCATGGATATCGCCACCGACATCATCGGCCTGATCGGCAACACACCGCTGATCACCCTGAAGGGCCCCAGCGCGGAAACCGGCTGCACCATCCTGGGCAAGGCCGAGTTTCTCAATCCCGGCGGCAGCGTGAAAGATCGCGCCGCGCTGGGCATCATCGAGGATGCCGAACAGCGCGGGTTGCTGTTGCCCGGCGGCACCATCGTGGAAGGCACCGCCGGCAACACCGGCATCGGCCTGGCCGTGGTGGGCGCGGCACGTGGATACAAGACGATCATCGTGATGCCGGAAACCCAGAGCCGGGAAAAGCAGGACACGCTGCGCGCGCTGGGGGCCCAATTGGTGCTGGTGCCGGCGGCGCCCTATGCCAACCCCGGCCATTATGTGCACACATCGCGCCGCATCGCCGGGGAAACGCCCGGCGCCGTGTGGGCCAACCAGTTTGACAATGTTGCCAACCGCCTGGCCCATATCCGCACCACGGCGCCGGAAATCTGGCGGCAAACCAATGGCCGCATCGATGGCTTCACCTGCGCGGTGGGCACGGGCGGCACTTTGGCCGGTGTGGCGCTGGGCCTGCGCGCCGAAAAGCCCGGCATCACCATCGCGCTCACCGATCCCGAAGGCGCCGCCCTGTATAATTATTTCGCCTGCGGGGAATTGCGGGCGGAAGGTTCAAGCGTGTCCGAAGGCATTGGCCAATCGCGCATCACCGGCAATCTGGACGGGCTGAGCGTGGATGCCCAGTTTCGCGTGCCCGATGCCGAAGGCCTGCATTGGGTGCGCCGCCTGAATGCAGAGGAAGGCCTGTGCCTGGGCCTGTCATCGGGCATCAATGTGGCCGGCGCGGTGCGGCTGGCGCGGCGGATGGGGCCGGGCCATATCATCGCAACCATCTTGTGCGACAGCGGACTGCGTTATCTTTCAACAATTTATAATCCGGATTGGCTGGCGGCCAAGGGGCTTGCCCCCGCCCGATGACGGGCCATATGATAGGGCAATGCAGGTTGATGATCATCAGGCTCCGGCCAGACAGCGCGGCGCGCCGCCGCGCGGTGAACGGCTGCGCTGGGGGCTGACCGGTCTGGCCGGGGTGTTTCTGCTGGTGCTGATCACGGCGGCGGGCCTGCGCCCGGCGGGCAATGATGACAGGCCAGGCACGGGGGAATCGCTGGCTGTGCTTGGTGTCGCGCCCGGGCCGGCCACGCGGCCGGCTGAAGAATGACAACGTCCGGGCAACTGGCCAGCAGGCCATGATCGCCCCCTGCGACTCGGGTGCGCTGCGCCCACGACATCCCAGGCAAAGCCCATGCCTGATCGCCCCGGTGGGGCAAATTCCCACGCCATCCCCCGATTTCCACACACAGACTTATCCACAGGCCGGTTTTCGCGTGAGAACGGGCCATGAACATCGGCCATTTGGGCCCATATTGCCCATCGATATTCCCATATAGGGACGCAGTTTCCCACGACTTCCCATTGAGACCCACGAATTCCCATGATACACCAGTTTTCCACAGCGGAATTCGGGTAGCGTGACCTGTTGCTGACCTTGGTTGATCTGCCGCCCGGCGCGGCAGCCACCACCAGCAAGGCGATCCGACATTCCGCAAGGCGGGGGACGAGGTGTCGGAAGCGCTGTTCTATGGCAACGGATTGAATGTCGTGGATTCAAAGTCCCGGCTGTCGATCCCGGCCTGCCTGCGCTCCACGCTGGCGGCGCGCGGCAGTGCGCGCGAAGTGCTGATGGGCCCCGGCCACAACAACCGCCCGTGCCTGATCGCCTATGACAAGGGCGAGGCCGTGCGCCTGCGCGACAAGTTCCAGGCCAAGCATGGCATGGACACGTCGAACGAGGTCTATGACGAAAACGCCGAACTGGCCGGCTATATGGAGGAAATCTCCATCGATGAGGCGGGCCGCTTTGTGCTCACGCCGCTGCTGCGCAGCTATGGCGAACTGGGCAACCATGTCTGGTTCATTGCCGGCTTTGGCTATTTCGAGCTGTGGGATCCGTGGACCTTCCTGGCGCAGCCCAGCCTGAAGCCGCAGCACCGCAAGGCGGTCGAGATCAATCTGGCTGCCAAGGGCCTGCCGCTGGACCGGCCGGCATGACCGGCGCGCCGCATGTTCCCGTCCTCCTTGACGAGGTGATGGCCGCCCTGGCGCTGCAGCCGGGCGCCCTTTATGTAGATGCCACGCTGGGGGCCGGCGGCTATCTGCGGGCTGCCCGCGGCTTTGGCATTGCCCATGCCTATGGCTTTGACCGGGACCCGGACGCCCACGCGCTGAACGCCGATCTGGCCGGGCTGGACGATGTCACCCTCATCCACCGGGCTTTTTCCGAACTGGAGGCCGGGCTGGCCGATCAGGGCGTGGCGGCGGTGGATGCCATTGCCTTTGATATCGGCGTGTCGTCGATGCAGATCGACCAGCCGGAACGCGGCTTTTCCTTCCAGAATGATGGCCCGCTGGACATGCGCATGGCGCAGGAGGGGATGAGCGCCGCCGATTTCATCAACACGGCCAGCGAGGCCGAGATTGCCGACGTCCTCTATCAGCTGGGTGACGAGCGCGCTTCGCGGCGGATTGCGCGTGCCATCGTGGCCGACCGGCCGTTTGCCCGCACCAGCGAACTGGCCGGGCTGATCCGCCGGGTGATCGGCAAGGCCGAGCCCGGCAAGGACCCGGCCACCCGCAGTTTTCAGGCGCTGCGCATCCATGTGAATGACGAACTGGGCCAGCTGGATGCCGGGCTGGCGGCCGCCGAACGCCTGCTCAAACCCGGCGGGCGGCTGGCGGTGGTGAGTTTCCATTCGGCCGAGGACCGGCGGGTGAAGGCGTTCCTGCGTGACCGGTCGGGCAGTGCGCCGGCGGGATCGCGCCACCAACCCGTTGTTTTGGCTGGGCCGGCGCCCAGTTTCGAACGTCCGGCCAAGGCGGTGCGGCCATCGGCGGCCGAAATCGCCAGCAATCCGCGCGCCCGCAGCGCCACGCTGCGCAGCGCCGTGCGCACCGCGGCGCCGGCCTGGCAGGACCGGGAGGGACGGGCATGAGGCAATATCTGTCGGCCATGGTGTGGATCACCGCCACCACGGTGATTGTCGCGTCCGCTCAAGTGGTTACCACCCGCGCCGCTGCCGAGCGGCGCGCCGTGACGCGGTTGAATATCGAGCTGGTGGACAACAAGGTGCGCATCCGCGAGCTGGAGGCGGAAATGCGCACCCGCGCCGGCATGCAGGAAATGCAGCGCTGGAATGACGCCGTGTTCCAGATGGCCGCACCGCAAAGCGGGCAGATCCTGCGTTCCCCGGTGCAGCTGGCCAGCTTTGCCGCCCAGCCCGAAGCCGCACCGCGCGTGCAGATGGCGGTGGCCGTTGATGCGCCGTTGGCGCCCGCAGCGCCGCCGCCGGTGGCCGAAATGGGTGCGCGCGTGGTCAAGACCAGCTTTGGCGTGCCTGCCGCCGCAGCCGACCCCGGCCTGCCCGAGGCCACGGCAGACACACCGCCGGCCGACCCGGCCGAGCCGCGCGATGGGGGCGAATGATGGCGACAATTCCGGGCGATGATCCGCTCATCCGCGCGATTCCGGCCGCGGCCGGGGAACGAGTGACGGCGCGCAGCCAGGCCCGGCAGCGGCTGGCCTTCATCATCATGCTGTTCCCGGTGCTGGCGCTGGTGATCCTGGTGCGGCTGATCGATCTGGCGGTGATCCAGGGCCTGCCCGAAAGCGGCGGCACCACGATCAGCGCGGCGCCGCCGCGCGGCGACATATTGGATCGCAACGGCGTGGAACTGGCGCGCACGTTCGAAGCCTATGCCATCACCGTGATGCCGCGCCGGCTGACGTCCGATCCCGAGGTGCTGGCCACCCGCCTGGCCGCCATCCTGCCGGAACGCAGCCGCGAGGAGATTCTGGCCGATCTCACGTCGGGCAAGAGCTTCCGCTATCTGGCGCGCCGCGTGCTGCCCGGCCAGGCGCGGCGCATCAATGATCTGGGCGAACCGGCCATCGAACTGGCCCGCGAGGCCGAACGGCTTTACCCCAATTATTCGCTGGCTGCCCAGGCGCTGGGCTATACAAACGACAAGGGCCATGGCCTGATCGGCGTGGAAAAATCCTTTGATGCCCGCCTGGCCGATCCGGTGCAGCGCGCCGCGCCCTTGATGCTGAGCCTGGATGTGCGGGTGCAGCAGGCGATGCAGAATGAATTGCAGGCGCTGGTGGTGGATCAGAACGCCAAGGGCGCCGCCGGCGTGGTGATGGATGTGAACAGCGGCGAGGTGCTGGCCATGGTCAGCCTGCCGGATTTCAACCCCAATGTGCCGGGCAAGCGTTCGGACGGCACCGCCTATACCACCGCCAATGATGATGGCAGCCGCTTCAACCGGGTGACGCTGGGCGGCTATGAGCTGGGCTCCACCTTCAAGGCCTTCACCATCGCCACCGCGCTGGAAACCGGCGTGCTGACCAATTTGCAGAAACAATATGATGCCACCCGCCCGCTGGAGCTGGCGGGCTTTCGCATCCGCGACGATCACGCCAAGAACCGCTGGCTCACCGTGCCGGAAATCTTCATCTATTCCAGCAACATCGGCACCGCCCGCATGGCGCTGGAAGTGGGGCGCACCCGCCAGCGCGACTTTCTGGACAAATTGGGGTTCCTGAAGCCGATTGAATTCGAACTGCAGGAAAAGACCCGCCCGCAATATCCCGCCCTGTCCAACTGGGGCCAGCTGGCGACGATGACCATCAGCTATGGCCACGGCCTCACCGTGTCGCCGCTGCATCTGGCCAATGGCTATGCCACGCTGGTCAACGGCGGCTTTTACCGGCCGCCCACCATCCTGAAGCGCGATGCCGCCACCGCGCCGGCGGGCGTGCGGGTGTTTTCGGAAAAGACCAGCCTGGAAATGCGCCGGCTGCTGCGGCTGGTGGTGACCAAGGGCACCGGGCGCAAGGCCGATGTGCCGGGATACCGCGTGGGCGGCAAGACCGGCACCGCCGAAAAGATCGAGAATGGCCGTTATGTCCATGGCCAGAATGTGGTGAATTTCGCCGCCGTGTTTCCGGTGGATGCGCCGCGTTATGTTGTGGTGGCGATGATCGATGATCCGCGCGGCAGCAAATCCACCTATGGTTTCCGCACCGCCGGCATGGTGGTGGCCCCCACCATCCACCGCATCATCGAACGCATCGCCCCGCCGCTGGGCGTGGCACCCGATACGGGCCGCGATTTGAACCTGGCCGGGTTGCTGCCCAGCACCGCCGATGTGAAGGAATAGGCGGTGCAGCTGGGGGCGCTCGTTCCGGAAGGTGGCAACAGCGCGGTGACCGGCTTTGCGCTGGATCACCGCAAGGTTGCGCCCGGCACGATCTTTGGCGCCTTTCAGGGCGCCCGCGTGAATGGCGAGGATTATATTCCGGCCGCCATTGCCGCTGGCGCCGTGGCGGTGGTGGCGCGTCCCGAAGCGGTGGTGAGCGGCGCCGTGCATGTGGCAGATGCCAATCCGCGCCGCGCCTTTGCGGCTCTGGCCGCCCGTTTCTTTGCGCCGTTTCCCGCCACGACGGTGGCGATCACCGGTACCAACGGCAAGACCAGCACGGCGGAATTGACCCGCCAGCTGTGGCAAGCCGCCGGGCAGCGCGCCGCCAGCATCGGCACGCTGGGCGTGACCACGGGGCAGGAGCGGGTTTCCCCTGCCGATGGCACTGGCGGCCTGACGACGCCTGACGTGGTGACATTTCTGGCCACCATGGCCGGCCTGGCGCGCGAAGGCATCAGCCATGCCGCCTTTGAAGCATCAAGCCACGGGCTGGATCAATATCGCACCGAAGGCCTTCCGGTTCAGGCCGCCGCCTTCACCAATCTGTCGCGCGATCATCTGGACTATCACGGCACGATGGACGCTTATTTCACCGCCAAGACGCGGCTGATCAGCGAAGTGGTGGACGCCGGCGGCAGCGCCGTGATCTGGGCCGATGATGGCGACTGGTCGGCCCGGATGATCGCGCTGGCCCGGGCGCGCGGGCTGAAACTGCTGACCGTGGGCCAGGCCGGCGAAACGCTCAAGCTCATCAGCCGCACGCCCACCGCCCTGGGCCAGGATCTGGTGGTGGAAGCCGCCGGCACGCGCCATCGCATCGCCCTGCCGCTGATCGGCGCCTATCAGGCCGCCAATGCACTGGTGGCGGCCGGGCTGGTGATTGCCACTGGCGACGATGTGGCGGCGACTTTGGCGGCGCTGGCCCGGGTTTCGGGCGTGCGCGGCCGGCTGGAACGCGCCGTGATCACCCGGTCGGGCGCGGCCGTCTATGTGGATTATGCCCACACGCCCGATGCCATTGTGGCGGCCTGCGCCGCGCTGCGCCCGCATGTTTCGGGCCGCCTGATCATCGTGATCGGTGCCGGCGGTGACCGTGATGCCGGAAAGCGGCCCTTGATGGGGGAGGCGGCCGCCGCCCATGCCGATCAGGTGTTCATCACCGATGACAATCCGCGCAGCGAAGACCCGGCCGCCATCCGCGCTGCGGTGCTGGCCGGAGCACCGAAGGCCGCCAACGTGCCCGGCCGGCGCGAGGCGATTGCCGCCGCCATGGCCGCAGCCGGGGCTGGCGACATCGTGCTGATCGCCGGCAAGGGCCATGAACAGGGCCAGATCATTGCGGGGCGCACCCTGCCGTTTGATGATGTCGCCGTGGCGCGGGAGTGCGCGGCATGAGCCTGTGGACCAGCGCCGAGATCGCGGCCGCCTGCGCCGGCACCGTGCAGGGTGATTTCACGGCCACGGGCGTGAATTTCGACAGCCGCGAAGTGGAAGCGGGCGACCTGTTCATCGCCCTGACCGGCGAGGCCACCGACGGCCATCGCTTTATTGGCATGGCGCGGGAGCGCGGCGCGACCGGCCTGCTGGTGAGCGAAGCCGTGGATGGCCCGGCGGTGCAGGTGAGCGACACGATGGCGGCGCTGAACGCGCTGGGCGCGGCCGCGCGTGACCGCAGCGGTGCCTTGCGCATCGGCGTGACCGGCAGTGTGGGCAAGACGGGCGTGAAGGAAGCGCTGAAGGCCGCGCTCGGCCGCTTTGCCCCCGATGCCGTGCATGCCTCGGTCAAAAGCTACAACAACCACACCGGCGTGCCATTGTCCTTGGCGCGCATGCCGGCGGCCAGCCGTTTTGGCGTGTTCGAAATGGGCATGAACCACACGGGCGAACTGGCGGCGCTGACGCAATTGGTGCGCCCGCACATCGCCATTGTCACCTGGGTGGCATCGGCCCACCGCGAATTTTTCGCCACCGAAGCCGATATCGCCCGGGCCAAGGCCGAGATTTTCAGCGGCCTGCCAGCCGGCGGCACCGCCATCATTCCGCACGACAATGTTCATGCCGATCTGCTGGCCACTGCTGCCGCTGCAGCGGGCGCGCGGGTGGTGCGCTTTGGCGTCGGCGACGGGGCCGATGTGCAGGCCGAACGCGTGGTGCTGCACCCCGATTGTTCGTGCGTGACGGCACGGGTGGGCGATGAACGCCTGACCTTCAAGATCGGCATGGCCGGGCAGCATTGGGTGAACAATGCACTGGCGGTGCTGGCCGGGGTGCAGGCCGCCGGCGGCGATCTGGCGCTGGCCGGCCTGGCGCTGGCCGAGATGAATGGCTTGGCCGGCCGGGGCCGCCGGCTGCGCGTGGCGGCCGGAACCGGGCAGGCCATCGTGATCGACGAAGCCTATAATGCCAATCCGGCCAGCATGGCCGCCAGCCTGGCCGTGCTGCGTGATGTGGCCCCGGCGCGCCTGGGCAAGCGCATCGCCGTGCTGGGAGCCATGAAGGAATTGGGGGCGATGTCGGATGAATTCCACGCTGGCATCGCACCCCATCTGATCGATGCCAAGGTGGCGCTGGCCGTGCTGGTGGGGGCCGAGATGGCGCCATTGGCCCAGGCACTGGGCCGCCGCATCGATGTGCGCCATGTGGCCAATGCCGATGCGGCGCTGGCCGAACTCAACCGCAGTCTGGCCGCCGATGATGTGGTGCTGGCCAAGGGCAGCAATTCGATCGGCCTGGGCCGGGTGGTCGCCGCACTGGCGGCCGGGGAGAGCATGACATGATCAAGCTGCTGGCTGATCTGGCGGGCTATGAAGGCCTGTTCAACCTGTTCCGCTACATCAGTTTCCGCGCCATCGGCGCGTTGGTGACCAGCCTGGCCATCGCGCTGATCCTCGGCCCGCGCTTCATCGACCTGCTGCGCGCCCGCCAGGGCAAGGGCCAGCCGATCCGCGAGGATGGGCCGGAATGGCATCTGCTGACCAAGCGCGGCACCCCCACCATGGGCGGCCTGCTGATCCTGATCGGCTTCACCATTTCCACCCTGCTGTGGATGGATCTGGGCAATGGCTTTGTGTGGGCGGCGCTGGCGGTGACGCTGGGCTTTGGCGCGATCGGCTTCATGGACGATTATGACAAGGTGACGAAGCAGAGCCACAAGGGCGTTTCCGGCAAGGTGCGGCTGGCGATGGAGTTTCTGATCGCTGGCCTGGCCTGTTCATGGATCGCCAGCCGCACCGGCTTCACCCTCTATCTGCCGTTCCTGAAGGATGCCGGCCTGTATCTGGGCCTGTTCTACATCGCCTTTGCCGCCTTCATCGTGACCGGCTTTGGCAATGCCGTGAACCTGACTGACGGTCTAGACGGGCTGGCCACCATGCCGGTGATCATCGCGGCGGCGGCCTTTGCCGTGATCGCCTATCTGGTCGGCAATATCCGCTTTTCCGATTATCTGGGCATCCATCATGTGCCGGGTTCGGGCGAGCTGGCAGTGTTTTGCGCGGCGTTGATCGGGGCGTGCCTGGGCTTCCTGTGGTTCAACGCGCCGCCGGCGCAGGTGTTCATGGGTGATACCGGCAGCCTGGCGCTGGGCGGGGCGCTGGGCACCATCGCAGTGGTCACCAATCACGAACTGGTGCTGCTGGTGATCGGCGGGCTGTTCGTGCTGGAGACATTGTCGGTGATCATTCAGGTGGTGAGTTTCAAGACCACGGGCAAGCGCGTGTTCCGCATGGCGCCCCTGCACCATCATTATGAAAAGAAGGGCTGGAAGGAATCCACCGTGGTGATCCGCTTCTGGATCATTGCCATCCTGCTGGCGCTGGCCGGCCTGGCCACGCTGAAGCTGCGGTGATCACTTCGCCCGCCTTTGCCGGCAAACGCTGGGGCGTGCTGGGCTTGGCCCGCACCGGCCGGGCGGTGGCGGCTGCGCTCAGCGCATCGGGCGGGACGGTTGTGGGCTGGGACGATGGCGAAGCCGCACGGACCAGCTTTGACGGCGAATTGCTGGATCTGAACCGCGCCGATCTGGCGGGCCTTGCCGGCATCATCGTGTCGCCGGGTGTGCCGCACAGTGCGCCGATCTTTGCCCACGCCGCCGCGCATGGCGTGCCGGTGATGGGTGACACCGAATTGTTTGCCATGGCGCTGCCACACCTGCCGCCAGCGCGCGTGGTTGGCATCACCGGCACCAACGGCAAATCCACCACCACGGCGCTGCTGCACCATCTGCTTGAGCAGGCCGGCGTGCCCGCTGCGATGGGCGGCAATATCGGGCTGCCCATCATGGCGCAGGCGCCACTGCCGGCCGGCGGCGTGTGGGTGCTGGAGCTGTCCAGCTATCAGCTGGAGATCACCCACAGCCTGGCCTGCGATGTGGCCATCCTCACCAACATCACGCCGGATCATCTGGAACGGCATGGCAGCATGGCCGGCTATGCCGCGGCCAAGGCGCGATTGTTCGCCATGCAAATACCCGGCAGCACCGCCATCGTTGGCCGCGCTGCTCAGGCTCAGTATCGCGTGGCGGGCGGCCCGGCCCATCTGATCACCATCGAGGATGTCACCCTGCCCGGCAGTCAGGCCGATTGGCCGTCGCTGCAGGGGCCGCACAATCTGGAAAATGCCCGCGCTGCCGTCGCCGCCGCGCGGGTGCTGGGGCTGGATGATGCCGATATCGCGCGCGGCCTCGCAAGTTATCAGGCGCTGGCGCACCGGATGGAGCCGGTGGGCGAGAAGCGCGGCCTGTTGTGGGTGAACGACAGCAAGGCCACCAACCCGGATTCCACCGCACCGGCGCTGGCCGCCTTTGACCGCATCCACTGGATTGCCGGCGGCCGGCCCAAGCTGGATGCTGCCGGCCAGGCCGATCTGTCGGCCGTGCTGCCCAATCTCGGCCATGTCGCGCACGCCTGGCTGATTGGCGAGGCCGCGCCGCTGTTTGCCCCGCAGCTGGCCGGGCGCGTGCCGGTGACGCAGGCCGGCACGCTGGAGGCAGCCGTGGCCGGGATCGTCGCCAGCGCGGCGCCCGGCGATGTCGTGCTGTTCAGCCCAGCCGCAGCGAGTTTTGACCAATTTCGCGATTTCGAAGCCCGTGGCGCGGCGTTCCGTGCCGCCGTGGCGGCGCTTTAGGGGGGGAAAGCACCATGGCATTTGCTCAGCGCCGCCCACTGGCTCCCGCACCACGCGGTCCGGCCAATCTGGCCCTGTCGCGCGGCGACCGCTCCAATCTGGGCCGCTGGTTCTGGACCATCGACAAGATGCTGCTGCTGCTGATGCTGGCGCTGATCGCCGCCGGCATCACGGCGGTGGCAGCAGCATCACCAGCGGCGGCGCGGCGGCTTTCCGGCACCAATCTGCGCATCGATGATCTGCACTTTCTCTATCGCCAGCTGATGTGGGTGGCGCTGGGTGTGCCGGTCATGCTCGCCACATCGATGCTGAACGTCCGCCATCTGAAACGGGTGGCGGTGGCGGGCACGGTGCTTTGCCTGTTGGCCCTGATTGCCGTGCCGTTCATCGGCGGCGGCGCCAATGGCGCGGCGCGCTGGATCCAGTTGCCGGGCTTTCAGTTCCAGCCATCGGAATTCTTCAAACCCTGCTTCATTGTTGCCACCGCCTGGCTGCTCAGCCTCAAGCTGGAGGACGGCAGCCTGCCCACCATGCAGATCAGCGCGGCGGTGCTGGCCATGGCGCTGATCTGCCTGATCGCCCAGCCCGATGTTGGCCAATCGGCGCTGATTTCGGTGGTGTGGCTGAGCCAGGCGATGCTGGCGGGCCTGTCGCTCACCATCATCGGCATGCTGGCGCTGGTGGGCGCGGTCGGGCTGGTCGCGGCCTATTTCACCCTTGATCACTTTGCCGCGCGCATCGACAAATGGGTGAGCGGCAGCGGCGACACCTTCCAGATCGACAAGGCGCTGGATTGTTTCCGGGCCGGCGGCCTGATCGGCACCGGGCCGGGCGAAGGCCGCATGAAGTTCCGCCTGCCCGAAGCGCAGACCGATTATATCTTCAGCGTGATCGGCGAGGAATTCGGCATGATTGCCTGCTTCATGCTGGCCGGCCTGTTCATCGCGCTGGTGCTGCGCGCCCTGTTGCTGGCGCTGGAAGAGGAGGACCCGTTCATTTTCCTCGCCGTGTCGGGCCTGGCCGTGCAATTTGGTCTGCAGGCCACCATCAACATGATGGTCAATCTGGCGCTGCTGCCGTCCAAGGGCATGACCCTGCCGTTCGTCAGCCACGGCGGCTCCAGTTTTCTGGCCATTTCGCTGGGGGCGGGCATGCTGCTGGCGCTCACCCGCTGCAACCCGTTCCTGAAGGGACGGCCCTGGGCCAAGGGGGCATTGGCGTGAGCGAGGAGGATCGGTACGATTCGCGCCCGCGCCAGCCGCGCCCCGGCCCCGGCGGCACCTATGTGCTGTGCGCCGGCGGCACCGGCGGCCATATGGTGCCGGCGCATTGCCTGGCGCTGGAGCTGATGGCGCGCGGGCACAATGTGCATCTGGTCACCGATGAACGCGGCCTGCGCTTCCCCGGCCTGTTTCCCGGCGTGCCGGTCACCAAGGTGGATGCCGCCTCCACCGGGCGCAGCGGCTGGAAGGCCTTGCCGCAGGTGGCGCTGGCGATCTGGAAGGGGCGCAGCGCCGCCCGCGCCCTTTTCAAGCAGCTGAAGCCGCGCGCCGTGATCGGCTTTGGCGGCTATCCCGCGCTGCCCGGCCTGCTGGCGGGATTGTCGCTCTATCTGCCCTGCCTGATCCATGAACAGAACGCCGTGCTGGGCCGCACCAACCGCTTTCTCGCGCCGCGCGTGCGCGCCATCGCCACCAGCTTCCCGCGTATCCGCCGCATGGAAGGCAGCTGGCAGCGCCGCGCCCATTTCATCGGCAATCCGGTGCGCCCCGAAGTGCTGAGCGCACGCGATGTGCCATTCGAGGCCGATGCCCCGCGCCTGAAATTGCTGATCACCGGCGGCAGCCAGGGCGCAGCCATATTGAACAGCGTGGTGCCCGCCGCATTGGCCCTGCTGCCGGCCGATTTGCGCGCCAGCCTGGATGTCACTCACCAGGGCCGCGATGAGGATCGCGAGGCGATGCTGGCGGCCTATCGCGCCGCCGGGATCGAGCCGCGCATCGCCGCCTATTTCCCCGGCCTGCCCGCCGAAATGGCGGCTGCCCATATCGTCATTGCCCGGTCGGGCGCGTCAACCGTGGCGGAGCTGGCGGTGATGGGCCGGCCCTCCATCCTGATCCCGCTGCCGATCGCCACCGATGATCACCAGGCCGACAATGCCGCCGCCCTGGTGGCCGCCGGCGGGGCGGTGATGATCCGCCAGAGCGATTTCACGCCTGACCGCCTGGCCCAGGCCTTGACGCCGTGGCTGATGGACCGGCAGGAGCTGGCCGCAGCCGCCACCGCCGCGCGCGCCGCCGGCCATCCGGAGGCCGCCGTGCGGTTGGCCAATCTTGTCATTGCCACGGGACTGATCGCATGACCCCAGCCGCCGCCATCCGCCTGCGCCCCGGTTTCCGCACCGATATCGGCGTCATCCATTTTGTCGGCATCGGCGGCATCGGCATGTCGGGCATTGCCGAGGTGATGGCCAATCTGGGCTTTGCCGTGCAGGGCAGCGACGCGGCCGAGAGTTATGTGGTGGAAGGCCTGCGCAAGAAGGGCATCACCGTGTTCATCGGCCAGCAGCCGGAAAATGTTGCCAATGCCGCCGTGCTGGTGACGTCCACCGCGATCAAGGCCGACAATCCCGAGGTGATGGCCGCCCGCGCCAAGCGCATCCCGGTGGTGCGCCGGGCCGAAATGCTGGCCGAACTGATGCGCCTGAAAAGCTGCGTCGCGGTGGCCGGCACCCATGGCAAGACCACCACGACCAGCATGGTCGCCACGCTGCTGGATGCCGGCGGGCTGGACCCCACGGTGATCAACGGCGGCATCATCAACGCCATCGGCTCCAACGCCCGCCTGGGCGCGTCGGACTGGATGGTGGTGGAGGCTGACGAGAGCGACGGCAGCTTCCTGAAGCTGACCGGCACCTTCGGCATCGTCACCAACATCGATCCCGAACATCTGGATCATTGGGGCGATTTCGAAGCGGTGAAGCAGGGCTTCGAGCGCTTCGTTCACGCCGTGCCCTTCTATGGCGCCGCGATCCTGTGCATCGATCACCCGGAAGTGCAGGCGCTGATCCCGCGCGTGAGTGACCGCCGCATCATCACCTATGGCTTTGCCGCCACCGCCGATGTGCGCGGGCTGGACGTGACACCGGTGCCGGGCGGCAACCGCTTTTCGGTGCTGGTGCGCACCCGCGATGGCCAGCGCCGGATTGACGATCTGGTGCTGCCGATGCCGGGCCGGCACAATGTGCAAAATGCGCTGGCGGCGATTGCCGTCGCGCTGGAGCTGGGCGTTGATGATGTGTCCTTGCGCGCCGGTCTCGCCCGTTTTGGCGGGGTGAAGCGCCGTTTCACCAAGGTGGGCGACGTCGCCGGCACCACCATCATCGACGATTATGGCCACCACCCGGTGGAAATCCGCGCTGTGCTGGCCGCCGCCCGCGAAGGCGCAACCGGCCGGGTGATCGCCGTGGTGCAGCCGCACCGTTTCACCCGCCTGCGCGACCTGATGGCGGACTTCTGCGCCGGCTTCAACGATGCCGACATGGTGTTCGTCAGCCCGGTCTATGCCGCTGGTGAAGCGCCAATCCCCGGCGTGGACGCCGCTGCGCTCGCCGCCGGGCTGGTCGCCGCCGGGCATCCTTCAGCTGCCACCGTGACCGGCGCGGATGATCTGGCCGTAAAGCTGGCCGGCCTGGTGCAACCGGGCGATCAGGTCATCTGCCTGGGGGCTGGTGACATCACCAAGTGGGCCGCGGGCCTCGCTGATGCGATTGCGCGGGTGCGGGCGGGATGATGGCGCGCTCACGCCCCCTCACCCCGGGCCGCCTTCGGCGTCTCTCGCCCTCTCCCGCAAGGGGAGAGGGGATCAGTGCGCCTCTTCATTCCCTCTCCCCTTGCGGGAGAGGGCGACTCGGCGCAGCCGAGCGGGGTGAGGGGTGGCCGCAATGACCCCGCGCGGCAAACTCACTGCCAATGCGCCCTTGGCCCCGCTGGTCTGGTTCAAGGCCGGCGGCGTGGCGGACTGGCTGTTCGAGCCAGCGGACGCGGATGATCTGTGCGCCTTCCTGGCCGCGCTGGACCCGGCGGTGCCGGTGATGGCGCTGGGGCTGGGCAGCAATCTGATCGTGCGCGATGGCGGCGTGCCGGGCGTGGTGGTGCGGCTGGGCAAGGCGTTCGGCAAGGTCAGCGCCGATGGCCTGATGCTGACCGTTGGTGGCGGCGCATCGGGCATCGCGGTCAGCAGCGCCGCACGCGATGCCGGCGTGGCGGGCCTGGAGTTTCTGCGCGGCATTCCCGGCACGGTCGGCGGGTTCGTGCGCATGAACGGCGGTGCCTATGGCCGCGAAGTGGCCGATGCACTGGTGGATGTGACCATCGTGACGCGTGCCGGCGGCATCGAAACGCGCCCCGCTTCGGCATTGGATTACAGCTATCGCCACAGCAATCTTGCCGATGGCGAAATCGTGATCGCCGCCCGCCTGAAGGGCCAGCCCGGCGAGCGCGCCGCCATCCAGGCAGAGATGGACCGCATCGCTGCCGCCCGTGAAGCCAGCCAGCCGCTGCGCACCCGCACCGGTGGCTCCACCTTCAAGAACCCGGCGCCGCACAAGGCGTGGGAGCTGGTACACAACGCCGGCTGCCGGGGCCTGCGCGTTGGCGGCGCCGAGGTGAGCGAAAAGCACAGCAATTTCCTGATCAACAGCCACCGCGCCAGCGCCGCCGATATCGAGGCGCTGGGCGAACTGGTGCGCGCCCATGTGCTGCGCGTGGCTGGCGTGGCGCTGGAGTGGGAAATCCAGCGCGTGGGGCGGGTCGCATGAAGGTCGCAGTCCTGATGGGCGGCTGGTCCGCCGAGCGCGAGGTGTCGCTCACCTCCGGGCGCGGCATTGCGCAGGCCTGCCGCAACCTTGGCCATGACGTGACCGAGATCGACATGGGCCGCAATCTGGCCCAGCAACTGATCGACGCTGCCCCCGATGTGGTGTTCAATGCCCTGCACGGCACGCCGGGCGAAGATGGCAGTGTGCAGGGCGTGATGGACCTTTTGGGCATCCCCTACACCCACAGCGGCCTCACCACATCGGCCATCGCCATCGACAAGGAATTGACCAAGAAGATCCTGGTGCCGGCCGGCGTGCCGATGCCGCAAGGCCGGGTGGTGGCATCCGAAAGCCTGTTCAGCGGCGATCCCCTGCCCCGGCCCTATGTGCTGAAACCCATCAATGAAGGTTCCAGCGTCGGCGTCGCCATTGTCACCGACAGCAGCAACCATGGCCAGCCGATCAACCGGGCGGTGCCGGGGCCATGGGCGGAATTTGCCACCTTGCTGGCCGAACCCTTCATCGCCGGCAAGGAGCTGACGGTCGCGGTTCTGGGCGACGAAGCGCTGGCGGTGACGGAATTGAAACCGGTTTCGGGCTTTTATGATTACACGGCCAAATATACCGATGGGATGACCGTGCACGAATGCCCCGCGCAATTGCCGCCCGAGATTGAAGCGGCCTGCCTGGCCCACGCGCTGACGGCGCACCGGGCGCTGGGCTGCCGCGGCACCAGCCGCAGCGATTTCCGCTGGGACCCTGATCAGGGCCTGGCCGGCCTGTATCTGCTGGAAACCAACACCCAGCCGGGGATGACGCCGCTGAGCCTGGTGCCGGAACAGGCGCGTTATCGCGGCATCAGCTATGACCAATTGGTGCAACGCCTGATCGACATGGCGGTTGCTGATCAAGGGAGGCCGGCATGACCAGCGCCGTGATCAAGCGCGGCGCCCGGCCACCGCGCGCCGCCCAAGCCAGGGCCACCCGCCCGGCCACCGCCGCCCGGCCCATCACCCGCCGCCAGATCGGTTTGGCCGCCGGCGGCGTGGCGGCGATGGCATTGCTGGTGATGATCCTGCTGGGCGTGCCGCAGCGGCTGTGGGCCGGCTTTGTGCAATGGACAGCGGCGCAGGGCTGGGAAGTGCGCCATGTTGAATTGACCGGCGCGCGCGAGCAGCAGCGGCTGGCCATTTATGCCGCCGCCCTCAATGGCCCCAGCAACGCCATGCTGGCCACCGATCTGGCCGCCGTGCGTGAACGCCTGCGCGCCCTGCCCTGGGTGGCCGATGCCAGCGTGCAGCGCCGCCTGCCCGACACGCTGGTGATCGAGGTGAAGGAGAGGAAGCCGGTGGCGCTGTGGCAATATCGCGGCCAGCTGGCGGCGATCGACATGTCGGGCCGGGTGCTTACCCGCACGCGGCTGGAACGCTGGAATGATCTGCCCATCCTGATCGGCCCGCAGGCCAACACAAGGGTGCGCGAAGCGCTCGAACTGATCGCCTTCACGCCCTTGGGCCGCGACATGTTTGCCGCCACCTTCGTGGGCGGCCGCCGCTGGGATCTGCGCTTCAAGAGCGGCGAGGTGCTGGCCCTGCCGGATCAGCCGGCGCTGGCCCGCAGCGCGCTGGCCAGCTTTGCCCGCATGGATTCCAAGGGGCCGGACCGGCTGCTGGGCGGCCGTTTCACCCGGTTCGACATGCGGCTGCCCGGCCGCATGATCGTGGCTGGCCCCGCCGTTGCCGAAACCCTGGCCGAAGCCGAACGCGCCCGCAAGGCCGCGGCCCAGGCCCAGAAGATCTGAGAACCCCCATGGCCCCGCGCATCCCCCTTCCCCCCCTTGGCCGCAGCCAGTCCGAACGGCCGATTGCCGTGCTGGATGTTGGCACCTCCAAGGTGGCGGCGCTGGTGGCGCTGATTGGCGGCGATGGCGGGGCGCGGGTGATCGGCAGCGGGCAAAAGCCCTGCACCGGCCTGAAGCGCGGCACCGTCACCGATTTCGACAAGACCGAAATGGCCATCCGCGGCGCCATGGACCAGGCCGAACGCGCCGCCGGCCTGCAGGTGGAAAGCGTGGTGGCCAGCTTTGCCGCCGGCAATCTTTCCAGCAGCATGGCATCGACCGAGATCGACATCGCCGGCGACAGCATCACCCCCACCGACATGGTGACACTGCGCCAGGCGGCGCGCGCCGCGATCGATCCCAGGGGCCGCAGCATCATCCATGCGCTGCCGGCGCTTTATGTGCTGGATGGCCTGCCTGGCGTGGAAAGCCCGCTGGGCCTGCATGCCGATCGGCTGGGCATGGATATTCATGTGGTCGCCGCTGATACGCCGGCGATCCTGAATTATGGCCGCGCCGTGGGCCAGGCGCATCTGGGCGTGTCGGCGCTGGTGGCGACGCCGCTGGCGGCCGGTCTGGCGGTGCTGGATGCCGAGGAACGCGACATCGGCGTGGCGCTGATCGATATTGGCGCGGGCCTGACCAGCATTGCCGTCTATCGCTTTGGCATTCCGGTGGGGGTGGCGACCGTGCCGATGGGCAGCGCCGACATCACCGATGATATCGCTGCGGCCTTTGCCACCCGCCGCATCAATGCCGAACGGCTGAAAAGCCTGGATGGCGCTGCCGTGGCCACCACCCGCGATCAGACCGATCCGGTGATCATCCCGCCCGCCGTTGATGATGGCAGCGTGGAGCCGCAGAAAGTGCCGCGCGCGCAACTGGTGGGCGTGATCCGCACCCGGCTGGACATGTTGTTCGGCGAAATCGCCCGGGCGCTGTCGGGCCTGGGCTTTGTGGGCCCGCAGGCGCGGCGCGTGGTGCTGACGGGCGGCGGCGCCGAACTGCGTTCGATCAGCGATTATGCCGCCACCTATTTGCGCTGCAATGTGCGCATCGGCCGGCCGCGCGGCCTGACCGGCCTGCCCGTGGCCCAGGAAGGCCCGGCCTTTGCCGTGCTGGCCGGGCTGGCGCTGTTTGCCGGGTCTGAAAATGGCGATGTGTGGCACCAGGCCCAGGCGCGCGACAGCGCCAGCCCCCGCCGGGGCCTCACCGGCGTCATCGAAAAACTGTGGGGAAGTCTGTGAAGGCGCTTCCCACCGATTCGCGCATCATCTAGTATGCTGACAACCTCGGGAGATACGACATGCTGGAATTCGCCAAGCCGGAACTGACCGAATTGAAGCCCCGGATTACCGTTGTCGGCGTCGGCGGCGCTGGTTGCAATGCGGTGGCCAACATGATCGAGGCCGAGTTGATGGGCGTGGAGTTCATCGTCGCCAACACCGATGCCCAGCAACTGGCGATGAGCAAGGCCGCCACCCGCATCCAGCTGGGCATGAAGATCACGCAAGGCCTGGGTGCCGGCGCCCGCCCGGAAATCGGCCGCGCCGCTGCCGAGGAGACGCTGGACCATCTCGAAACCGCGCTGGACGGCGCGCACATGTGCTTCATCGCTGCCGGCATGGGCGGCGGCACCGGCACCGGCGCTGCCCCGGTGGTGGCCCGCGCCGCGCGCGAGAAGGGCATTCTCACCGTTGGTGTGGTCACCAAGCCGTTCGCCTTTGAAGGCACCAAGCGGATGAAGGCGGCCGAGGAAGGCATTGCCGAACTGCAAAAGCATGTCGACACGCTGATCATCATCCCCAACCAGAATCTGTTCCTGATCGCCAACGCCAACACCACCTTCAAGGATGCGTTTGCGATGGCCGATCAGGTGCTGCACCAGGGCGTGCGCGGCATCACCGATCTGATGATCATGCCGGGCCTG
>Ga0075154_10001207_pt1 | contig 19059 bp, 21 predicted proteins | sample JI71714BDNA_FD_70965 | JGI IMG/M metagenome (GOLD analysis project Ga0075154, IMG submission 70965) | Wastewater effluent complex algal communities from Wisconsin, to seasonally profile nutrient transformation and Carbon sequestration -... | ecosystem: Engineered > WWTP > Effluent > Algae...
GGTTCCAGGCGTTAAAGTCGAGCAAAATCACCAAATCTTTTTTGGCCAATACCTGCTTACACTCTTCGGTGGAAATATCCCAGATGAGGCATTCGCCAGCCCCGGGCAGGGTTTCGAACTCCTCCGGATAATCGGAAGGGAACATCACGTGTACTTTATGGCCGTATTGCTCCAGGTAGTGGCGCATGGCCAACGCAGACCCGATAGCATCCCCGTCGGGGTTGCGGTGCGAAAAAATAGCAGTATTGTGCGGGAGGGTGATAAGTGCCCTTAGTTCGGCTGAGAACTCCATGATAGTGTGAACGACGCGCTTTGAATGACGCAATATTTGCGGTATCCGTGGCCATTTGAAAACGCTTCCGGGGGTGCGAATACTCAAAAGAGGCGCAAAAATACAGCAAAAGACGCGGCATTTTTAGTGTTAACAAGATATTATTTTTTAAAAAGGCTCAAACCGGATGTCTTTTGAAATAAAATCTTGAGTTACCTTTGCGCCCCATTTTAAAAATAACATAAAAATTATGGCAGGTAATCGCACCTTTACAATGATTAAACCCGACGGTGTACGTGCGGGTAATATTGGCAATATCCTTCAAATGATCAACGAAGCGGGTTTCCGCATCGTTGCCATGAAACTCACTAAACTGAGCATGGAGCGCGCAGGCCAATTTTATGAAGTCCACAAAGAACGTCCTTTTTACGGCGAATTGTGCGAATTTATGAGCAGCGGCCCGATCGTAGCGGCCATTTTGGAAAAAGAAAATGCCGTGGAAGATTTCCGCGCTTTGATCGGTGCTACCAACCCGGCTAACGCCGCTCCTGGTACCATCCGTGCCAAATACGCAACCAGCACCGGCGAAAATGCCGTTCACGGTTCTGACAGTGACGAAAACGCAGCCATCGAAGGCGCGTTCCACTTCGCCGGCGTAGAAAACTTTTAAGAGTGAAAAGTGAAGAGTGAAAAGTGAAGAGTGAAGAGTGAAGAGTGAAGAGTGAAAAGTGTGTCGGTAGGAGGGCTATGTATTCAATTAGATACAACTAATATCGTCTATAGCCACTAAAACGTGTACGTTACAACGAGCAAACTATTCACTTTTCACTCTTCTCTATTCACTTACAACTCGCTTTTATTCGACTCTAAACCGTCGAGTAAGTGCGCCACGCGGTACATTTCATCCACGGTATCGTCGAGGTGAAACACGAGTTCGGGCATGCGGCGCATTTGTTTGCCTATTTTTTTGATGAGGGCCTGGTGCAGGCGTTGGTAGTTATCCTCAATTTCGAGAATCACTTCCTGCTTGAGTTCGGTGCCGTACACGCTAATGTAAATATTAGCCATCAGCAAATCGGGCGTCATCCGTACGTTGGCAACGGTAACTAATTTATCGCGGCCATATATATTGCTGCCCTCTTCCATCAGGATCATACTGAAATAACGGCGAAGTAGTTCCCCTACTTGTTTTTGTCTTTTAGATTCCATCATTTTGCAAAGGTATGTGTTTCGCAGCGAGCACTTTGAGGAATGAACAAAAAGTTTTTTTGCTTGTTCTTGTAATTCGTTGTGCATCGGTACGCTAAAGTATACTTCGACTTGGTGAGTTTTATATTGTCATTTACAAAACTCAGCGACGCTCAGTATCAACCAAACAGAAATTGCTTTAGAATAGTTTCCAAGGGTGTTCACCAAATTTTTTTTGGATTTTTTTTTGAAAAATTTGGTGATAAGAAAAAAATGCCCGTATCTTTGCCCCGCTTTTAGAAAAAGCCTTGTTCATAACAAGCGTTGATCTCGTAGCTCAGTCGGTAGAGCACTTGACTTTTAATCAAGGAGTCATGGGTTCGAGTCCCATCGAGATCACAGAAGCCTCGGCCAGCGCCGGGGCTTTTTTTATGCCCTTTTCGCTTTTGACCTTGTGGGCATTTTTCGCAGTGTCAATGTCTTAGAAGTTGCCAAATCAGTAAATATCAGGCATTATATTTTTCTAAATTGGAAGGCAACTCAATCATTAAAGATTTGTCTACCTCGGCGGCGTTCACCCGCTCATTGTAAATTTTAACAAGTTTAGCAAGGCTATATTTGAGTTTGTCGGCCGCGAAAACGCTAAGTTCTTCGATGTTTTGTGAAATAAATGATTCGAGCGACTCAACGGCTATTTGGCCGTTACAATACTGTTCCGCTAATTGACGGGCGGCAGCAAGTTTTGCATCTGGCACGATCAAATAGACCTTAAGCCCCTCTTTCACATTCTCTTGACACTTTTTATAAACACCTTCCATTGGAGAAACCGTAATGTGGAAAATGGTATTACCTATACTAAAGTCGCCAGAACGGTTTGTTGGCTTGTCGGCGGTACTTGCAGATTCATTGGATACCTTCACCTCTGGAAATCGTAGTTGCAGTTTAGCCCCAACCAAGTGTTGAGCAACGTATCCTGCTTTTCCTTCATTATGGGCTGTTTTAAAAAGATCGTGTATCATTTGCCAGGTCGAAAGTTTAGGATCAAATACTAATTTCAACTTTTGGCGGTTATGAAAATCTTTAACTTTTTCAACCAAAAATGCCTGAAATGAGGTAAGAATATCATTGCGACGCTGGCCATCTAACAACTCCAAATTAAGGTGTGCTAACGATATAAATAATGGTCTGATGTCGCCTTGCCCCCCTCGATTGGTCCTTCCGCCTTCTTTTGCAAAGGGCCGTATTTCTCCAAACTGATGAAGGATTGATGCAACGGCAGCCCCGCTCGCGCCTTTGATTTGTGCCCCTCCGGCGGCTACGTGGGTTTCAAAATCCAAGTCATATTTTTCTTTTAGGCGCTCTAATAAAACGAGTGTAGCGGCAATCGTTCCATTTGCCGGGCCATTGTTCGCTTTTACTATTTTGAGGGAATTAAACCATTCCTCAAACACCGATAGCGGCAGTTTCGTACTCATGTATAAAATCTTGCTTTTCTGTCAGGTTATTGATTTCGGCTAAAAGAGGGTTCAAGTAGTTGTCTCCGATCCAAGTCACTACGGGAACACAAACAGCATCTCCAAAACCAAATAAGGCTTGGTTAATATTACCAGAAATATGGTACTCATCGGCCCCCATCAACCGAGCACACTCGCGAGGGGATAGTAAACGAATGTCAATTTTACCTTTACCCACACGGAGTAAAATTTGTCTTGCACTACCTCCTTTTGGTGTTCTTAGGCATCCCGCTATGCCATCAGAACGAATTTCAGCCATTGACCGCCCTTCTCGTATCCTGCGAAATGCCGTAAAATAGGTGTATTGAACTCCTGATTTGGCAGATTCAATCAAAAGTCTATGCCGGTCAAAGGTTTGGTTGAGCAGGTATTCTACCCGTTTCTCATCCCACCAATCTTTGGAGGTTTCCGGTATTTCTTCAATGATATCCACTAACCTGGCGTTGGTTTTAGGCAAATTAGGCAAATCCCGGATACACCAATCTATTTCAGGGTGTCTCAAAATAAAGTCAGCGAGTTTTGATGGCCTTAGGTCGCTTTGGTAAAAAGATAATTGCTTTTCATTTGCCCCCCCCTGTATCTTGGCTGCCTGATGCCCAACAACAAAAAGACGACCCCGGCTTTGAGGAACAAACCTAACCGCATCAATAATAAAAGCATCAACTGAATAACCCAAGTCATTCAGCGCGAGTAGGGCTTCCTTAAAGTCTTGCCCATTATGCGAAGTTAAAAAACCTTCAACGTTTTCAAGTAAAACAATCGGTGGACGTCGCTCCTTCATGTCTTCCAACACATGGACAAATCCCCAAAAAGCCGAGGACTGACTACCGGATAAACCTTCGCGGCGTCCGGCCAATGACAAGTCCGTACAGGGAAAAGAAGCAGTAGCCAAACTTATTCTGGGAATTTGGTCGCCCTCTAACTGATGAACATCTCCAAGATGAAAGTGATTTTCAGCGTCTTTAAAATGGTTTTGATAAATTTTTTCTTTGGTTGGGTCAATATCATTAGCAAATTCTATTAGCCAACCGGCTTTTTCCAAACCCAAACGCATTAAGCCAATGCCAGCAAAGAACTCGGCAAACGTTTTAGGATAAAACCCTCTATGATTAAAACTCATTTCCATGTAATATTTTTACAAAGGTACATCATTTTGTTTTAAAACAATGCACCCACATTGATTTTAGAAGAAAAAGACATTTTTTGTTTTTTATTTTTCCCTTTTATTTAATAGTCTCTAAACGGAGGCGACATGAAGTTATCCGAGACCCAAAACCTTTCCCAACCGCCTCAAAACAACAACATCGCCACCAGCAACCCCGCCATAAACAGCAGGACAATGAGCACCACGTAAATAAACGTCAGACCCAGCCAGCACACCAACAGCCTCCACCCCCGGATACCGTAAAAACGACGGAGTGAAATGGCGTACGCCACCGGCAACCACGCCATAAATACCAGCCATACCAACGTGGATTCCGTGTATTTTCCGAAAAACAAACCCGCAGCAGTCCATATTAACCCCGAAGCGTGAATGTGCAGTTGGTAAATCAAATGCCCCACGTAATAAGGTTGCCGCCGCCGAAACAGTTGGCGTAAAAGCGCCGCCATCAGGAGTACCAGCACCAAAAAAGTCCAGGTGAAACTGCCCAGGTAAAAATTGCCCAATGCGTTGGGGTCTTTGCTCAACTTGTTCAGTTGTCGCAACATCGCCCGTTCCCCAATGCCTTGCACCCCGTACACTGCGTTTAAGGTATCGGCGCTTAGTTTGGCCCAATCACTAATGGCAATGGTGTGCCGCTGTTGCCACAATTCAACGTTGATAGAATCGGTGAGAATATGCCGCCGCCGCCGGGCGATATTCTGCTCGCGGGTGGCTACGCTGTCCAGCAAGGGAGCCAGCGGGTTATTGGGGTCTTGCAACAGGGTATCGGCAATAAATTGCGCTGATTCGCCGCGCAGCGAATCGGGGAGGGCTTCGTAGCGTTTCCACAGTTCCACCAAATGCGCGTACCGCTGAAAAGAAGACGTTAATTCGGCGCTTTTATATTTGCCACCGCCAATGGTCAACGACAGATCGAGGCTTCTTTCGGACCACGATACGTTAAAACCAATGTCCCGCGTGGCGTAGTTCACCGCCGCCAAAAAAAAGAAAACGGCCACAAAAAACAATTGCAGCGGATTAGGGTATTTGATCACCCGACCGGCGAAATATTCGCGGCTTAGTTTGGCCGGAATCAACAAATGCCGGGCCGCCGTCAGGATTTTACCATCCACGTGGATCAATTGCATCCAAAAAGTCCCCAATAACGTTTTGAGCGAAAGGAGATTTTGGTTGCTTTTTTGTCCGCAGGACGGGCAAAATTTGGCGTCATCGGGAGCGGGTGCGCCACAATTGGCACACACCGAAGAAGCGGGTATTTCATTCATAGCCGGAACTCATTTATGGGCACAAACGTACCCATTTTACGCGACTACTCCGCTTCTACGCCCTGTTTTTCGTACATTTCGGCGTAATAACCGTTCAGCGCCATTAATTCTTCGTGGGTGCCTTCTTCCACAATACGGTGGTTATCGAGCACAATAATTTTGTCAAATTTCATCATGCCGTAAATGCGGTGCGTGATAATCAGCGCCGTTTTGTTGGCCAATGCCTCGTTGAGGTACGACAAAATGCGACTTTCCGTTTGGGTATCCACCGCCGAAAGACAGTCGTCAAGCAGGATAACATCGGGTTGTTTGGCAAAAGCGCGGGCAATACTCACCCGTTGTTTTTGCCCGCCCGACAAAGTCACGCCGCGTTCGCCCACCACGGTATCGTACCCTTCGGGCAAACTGAGAATATCTTCGTGAATGGCGGCTCCGGCGGCGTATTGCATGGCTTCTTCGCGGGTAACGCCCGCTTTCCCAAACGCAATATTGCTCCACACCGAGTCGGAAAACAAGAACACGTCCTGCGGCACGTACCCGATGCGGCTGCGCACATCGTCGAGGCGGTATTTCCGAATGTCCTGCCCGTCGAGTAATACCTGCCCGTCGGAGACATCGTACATACGCACGAGCAAATCGGCGATGGTGGTTTTTCCGCTGCCGGTACGCCCGATAATGGCCATTTTTTGGCCTTTTTTCAAATGGAAACTAATACTTTCGAGCGCTCGGATACCCGTATCGGGATACACAAACGACACGTTATTAAATTGAATATCGCCCGTAAAACCTTGTTCGGCGGGCAAAGCAATGGGATTTTCGGGTGACGTAATTTCGGGTTGGGTTTTCAAAAACTCGTTGATGCGTTTTTGCGAAGCGGCGGCTTGTTGGGTCAACGAAGCAATCCAGCCAATGGCCGTTACGGGCCAGGTCAGCATGGTAATATAAATCACAAATTCCGCGATGTGCCCCGGTTTGAGGCGACCCGCTACCACTTCGAGGCCACCCACGTACACCGTAATGATGACGCTGGTACCAATCATGAGGGTCATTAACGGGAAAAAGAAGGCATCCACGCGAATGAGGGCGAGCGATTTGGCGCGGTAATTTTCGCTTTGTTCATCGAACCAACGGCCCATGGCGCTCTCTTGGGCGTAACTTTTTACCACCCGGATGCCGCTGTACACTTCCTGCGCGGTACTGGTCAGAACCGATAATTGTTGCTGGATTTTTTCGCTGCGGCGGTTCATCAGGGTGCTGACCCAATAAATGGAGATGCTGAGAAACGGCAACGGCAGCAGCGACCACATGGTCAGCGTGGGGCTAACCCGCAGCATAGACCCGATGGTGAGGGAAAAAAGAAACACCAAATCGAGGCCGTACAAGATGGTGGGACCTAAAAACATGCGCACCTTGGACACATCTTCCGAAATGCGCGACATTAAATCGCCCGTGCGGTTTCTTTTGTAAAATGCCTGATCGAGTTTTTCGTAATGGGCAAATAACTCTTTGCGCATATCGTACTCGATCAAACGGCTGACGACAATAATCGTTTGCCGCATAAAAAACATAAACATACCCATCGTTAGGGCGAGTAAAATGACTTTTATGCCAAACCAACCCACAGTAGCGCCTATTTCGCGCATGGCTTCGGGGTGTTGGGCCAGGCCGTCTTCTTTGGCGTAGTTTTCGGAAACGTACACGACCGCGTTAAAGGCTTCGCCAATAACCTGCGGCTGCCACACCTTGAACCAGTTGGCAAGGCCAACAAAAAGGATACCCAAGACTAAGCGACCCCTGTATTTCCAGAAGTATTTTTTTAAATAGGCGAATAAATCAGACATGATAACGTTTGTTCGGGCTGGAACATCGTACAAAGGAACAGCATTTGCCCAAAACTGTTTGTATTTTTGCTCCGAAACTGTTTTTGTTTTATTGTTGACATGAAATTAAGCATCCATATTTTTAGCATTTTGGCCCTTGTGGCGTTGTATTCCTGTAAAAATCAGGCATCAGGAAATTTAAATACCTCCAACCAGGTGGTGACCTCCGGCGATTTGCCCGAAGATTTTAATACTTTTTACCAAAAATTCCACCAAGACAGCGCTTATCAAATGGCGCATATCACGTGGCCGTTGCAAGGTACGAAAGGTTTACAGGTGGACAGCACCACCACGGGTACCCAAAATACCTATTGGCAACCGGAAGAATGGCGAATGATGCGCCTCGACTTAATTGAATCGGGCGATTTTATTCGGGAAATGAATCCCATTGGCGATATGTTGGTTGTTGAACGCATTCGCGCCAAAGCCGTTCCATTTGGGATTGAGCGCCGTTTTGCCAAACAGCCCAACAACGAATGGGAACTTATTTTTTACGCCGATATTTTTGAATTTAAATGACCTGGCCCGTTTACGTGGTGCTTTTTGGCGCCGAAATATCCGTACACCTGGTTTTTGAAATGGTGGCGTACATACTTGCCTTGTATTATTTTCAATGGCTGCGCCGCCGCGTTCAAGACCCCATTGACGACCATAACCGCACGCTTATTTTTATCGGCGCGGGAACGGGTGCTTTTTTGGGCAGCCATTTTTTGGGCAGTTTGGAGCGCCCCGCCGAATTCCATTGGGATTTGATTTATATCATGGCCAACAAAACCATCGCGGGTGGATTGATTGGTGGTTTGTTCACGGTGGAATTGACCAAAAAAATTATTGGTGTAACCACCTCTTCGGGCGATTTGATGACCTTCCCGCTGCTGCTGGCCATGTTCGTCGGGCGCATTGGTTGTCATTTATCGGGTTTGGAAGACGGGACTATCGGTTCCTCCAGTACTTTGCCCTGGGCCATGAATTTCGGCGACGGCGTGTTGCGGCACCCGGTGAACCTCTATGAAATGGCGTTTTTGCTCGGGTTGGCGGCGTTTATTTATTACCGCCAGCGCCAAGGACCTTTGCCCAATGGCGCGCAATTTAAAACGTTTATGATCGGGTACATGGGCTGGCGCGTGGCCATCGAATGGCTAAAACCCGCTTATTTTTGGCCCATTGGTTTGTCGTCCATTCAAATTGCCTGTTTGGGTTGTTTGTTGTATTACGCGGTTTTGTCGGTGACGCAATGCCAGGATTGTCGGCTCCACGCGCGCCTTTTTTGCAAAAAAATCTCGTAGATGCACACTGCTTTATTGCACACCGATCTCGGCGTGGCGCGCCTGTACGCCACCGATGAGGCTTTGGTCCGGATGGATATTCTCGATGCGGCGGAAGAAGCCGCCGAGGTCACCGAAGATACGCCTTTGCTGGCCCGCGCCAAGGACCAATTGACCCGTTATTTTGCGGGCGAACTACAGGCGTTTGACCTGCCGCTGGCACCGGCTGGTACCGAATTTCAGCGGCGCGTATGGGCCGAATTGCTCAAAATCCCGTTTGGTACCACCATTTCGTACCACGAACTGGCGGTGCGGCTGGGTGACGAAAAATGCATCCGGGCGGCGGCTTCGGCCAATGGCAAAAATCCCATCTGGCTCATTATTCCTTGTCACCGGGTCATCGGGGCCGATGGTAAATTGGTGGGTTATGCCGGTGGGTTGTGGCGCAAAAAAAAGATGTTGCAGCACGAAATGCAGTTTATTCGCCCCGAAGGCACCTTATTTTAGCGGATATTCCACTTCAATGGCCTGGTTGCCCAAATGGTATTCCACGTCGAGCATGGCGGCATTAATGTACCGCACGCCGTTTTGTTCCACGCTGCCGTAAGCCTCGTGAATATGCCCAAAAGCCGCAATTTGCAACTGTGGCAACTCCAAAATACGGCGGCCCAAGTCGCGGCAACCCACCGGGCGGCCGTCGATCACGGTATCCAAAATACCATATGGTGGGCCGTGTACCAACAAGATTTGGGTGTTATCGGGGATTAATTTCCAATGTTCCCGGATTTCGGCGCCGCGTTGGCGGTTAAAGGCCCAATCGTAAAACCAGGGCTGAATGGGGCTTCCCCAAACGGGTACTCCTTCGATATTGGTCCCCGAATCGTTGAGGTAAATGACGTTATCGGGAATCATTTGCCCAAAAATCTCCGGTTCGCGTTCGGCCATAAAATCGTGGTTACCGGCAATAAACACCTTGTACCGGTGCGGCAGGGCGCTGAACCAGTCCAAAAAATCACGTACTTCTTCGGGGCGGCCACGTTTGGAAAAATCGCCGGTGTGGAAAATCACGTCACCATTGGGGACATCTATAAAAGCGTGACGGCTGTGCGTATCGGATATAAAAACTAATTTCATAAAGGAACAAAGGTAATATGCGACCGCCATACCCGACGGGAACTCACAAAACGAGAACTTGGTTATGTTGGTTCCTAACAAAAATAACAATGGACAAAAACGATATTAAAAACCGCTCTAAATACCTTTCCAAATTGCTGCGCCACACGCCGGATATGTTGAACCTGACGCTGGACGCCAACGGCTGGACCCACATTGATACTTTATTGAAGCGCTGGAACCAAAAAGCCCCGGCTTATGTGTCGCCGTTCGACCGCGAAACGCTGGAACAGGTGGTGGCCGAAAATGATAAGCAACGGTTTGCCATCAGTGAAGATGGCACGATGATCCGCGCCAATCAGGGGCATTCGGTCGGTATTGAACTGGGTTACGAAGCGCAGGAGCCTCCTGTATTGTTGTACCACGGAACGGCGCAACAAAACCTTACTTCTATTTACGAAACGGGTATCTCGAAGGGGAAACGGCACCACGTACACCTTTCGCTGGAGCGCGATACGGCGCAGCGCGTGGGCGGGCGGCACGGGAAGCCCGTTATTTTATCCGTCCGAGCGGGTGATATGCACCAAGCCGGATTTCTTTTTTATTGCTCTGAAAATGGCGTGTGGTTGACGGATCATGTTCCGGCGGCGTATATTATTGGACAGTAAACGCCTGCCCAGTCACGACCTTATCGGCATACGCTGAATTTAATCGCTATAGATCCTTTCGTCGCCTTATAAGGTTGGTAATGGAACGTTGTTGGTTCAGAACCATATTCATCGTTGAAGTATAACATGCCCGTCCATTTCGGAGGAATAATCCGATTATAGCCCACCCATACCGAATCATTTGCACTATTTTTGACAATTGAAACACTTCGTGTAACATTGCCTCCTCGTGTTTTGAATGGTACGTCAAAGGTCTGTTCTTGCGTTAAATCGTCAACGTGGATGACTACGTTATCGCATTGGCACGAAGCGAACGCGAAAAGCATGGGAAGGAGGAATAGGCAGAAAGGTACTACCGTGAATTTTTTATTCATTTGAGTTTTGTTGCGGTTGAAAGAATTACATTAAGCCACTGCGTATTCTGTATGTTGGCGGTGGTATTCGGAAAAATAGCCGAGGACAATATCCTTTTTGCTTACTCCACGCTCCACCAGCATCAATGCTAAACTTTCTTCGGTATTATCTTCTTGTATCCAAATTTTATCATTGATGATCTCTACGTGAAATAAGACATGATAAATTCTAGTATTGTTGCTCCAACCCATTAAAACAAGTTGAAATTGTTGTTCGGCTGCATCTGCAATCAACTTATAAGATACGTCTTGGTCGGTGATAGGACGCTCTTTCACATAATTGTGAATCGTCTCGTTGATTATAGTTGCAAAATTTATGGCTTTATCCATGATGTAATTGTTTTTTCTATCGGATCAAATAAAATAAAGTTTATTTTCAGGCGATGCACAACTCTCCTTACAACTGCTTTTTCGATAAGTTTGTTGTAAATTTCTTCAGGTAATGCAAGAAATAAAATCCTGTCGCTACCAGTCATTATTAATGCTTCTTCATAAGAAATGTATTGCCCCGTTGCATCGTTGAATTCGTGAATAATTGACGGATGCACAAAACTTTTTACTTCAACTGCAATTCTTTGAGTACCCCGATCCGCTAAAAAGATTTTTTGCGCTCCCAAATCAGCTTGTAATCCTCCCTCCTCTCTGGAAAGTAATACAAGGGGATCATGCGTTATTGTCCACCCGTCGTTGATGAGTGCTGTTTTGACGTGTTCATGATAAATGTCTCTAGCCATATAAATGCAAATTTAGGAGTTTTATGTTAATTGTGATGACTTAACTCAGCCCTTATTTTTCCAATTTCAGTCCAATAATTCACCCGGTTCGGGCCGATGAATGCACGCTACTCCGCGGTTTCGGTGTTTTTTTGTGAAAATTATTCATTTCATCAACACATCCGATTATGCGTTCTACTAAAATTTTTGGAATTCTTTTTTTTGCCGTGACTTTGTTGGCTACCAGTTGCACCAAAGATGACAACAGCAATAACAACAGCGGCAACAATAACGCCAACGTAACACCTGCTGCCGGGCAGTGGAAAATCTCTTATTTTTTTGATAAACAGGAAGAAACGTCCAATTACACGGGGTATACTTTTGACTTTGCGGCCAATGGCACTTTAACCACTCAGGGCAATGGCCAAACCTACACCGGTACCTGGCAAACCAACGTGGACGATAGCAAAGATAAATTCGTGATCAATTACACCGGTACGGTGCCCAGTACCCTGCAAGAATTGGAAGAAGACTGGCTTATCCTGGTCATTGACAATAACCTGATGCATTTTGAACACACCAGCGGCGGTAATGGCGATACCGATGTGGTGAAATTTGTGAAATAGGGGCGGCTCTTGTAGTTGACCAATTGTGGCATATTGCGATTTAGGGGCGGCCCTTGTGGTCGCCCAACTGTGGCATATTACGATTTAGGGGCAGCCACGAGGGTTGCCCCTCTCTATTTATCCTCTCATTAACGACCACGCGTACACGGGCAGCCACGAGGGCGGTCTCCTTCCTTACTATCTTATCCTCACACGGACAACTACGCGTACACGGGCAGCCACGAGGGCTGCCCCTTCCTTACTATCTTATCCTCACATTAACGACTACGCGTACACGGGCAGCCACGAGGGCTGCCCCTACCTGGCCACTCGGGTGGCCACCTTATCCACGATATACCACCGATCGCGAATTTTCATCAGGTTGAAATAATCCGTAAACAAAAACTTGGGTGTTTCAATTTCGCATTTCGCCGACGCCACGTTGTTGGTAATATCAATGTTGATGACGCGGGCAAAACTATCGTCGGGTTTACTGCGCGGTTGGAAACGACTCAGGTAAGTAGCGCGGTCGGTTTCGTAAAAAGCCGTATCCGAGGCCGTTTTTAGTTTGCAAGACGCATGCATGGCGTAACCCACTTTTGTGGTGTCGCCCGTGAGCCAGCCGTCGAAATACGATTGAATGGTTTGTTCAATGCCTTGTCGGTCGTTCGTTTGGCCAAAGAGATGATTTCCGACCAATAAAAAAAGGGCCGTTGCCAGAATGGTAAATTTGTTGCGCATAGGTAAATAGTCAATTTCTCCGTAAAGTCATTTCTAAGTCTCAAAGGTTGCGTTAGCATTGGCGTGAAGATAATATGCCGCGTAGGGTGTGCTTTTTTTCAAAAAAACGAACACCCTACACCAAACAACGTGTACGCCATACCAAACAACAAAAAACGGACACCCTACGACGGGCAACAAAAATTCAACCCTCCCCATCAATTCAACCAGGTAGGGGCAGCCACAAGGGCTGCCCCTACCTACCCCGCCCGTTTACGATAATTCAACACGGCGATGGCGTTAAAAAGCACGGCAAAACCTACCAAGGCCCAAAAACGATGTTGTAAATCGTAAAAATTACTGCCTTTGAGCATAACGCTGCGCATCACATCCACAAAATGCGATACCGGATTGGCCAATGCCAGGTAACGCGCCCAATCGGGCATACTTTCGATGGAGGTATAAAGGCCGCTGAGCAGCACAAACATCATCATAAAGAAAAAAGAAAACAAGGTGGCCTGCTGCTGATTCTCGGAAAATGACGCCACAATTTGCCCAATTCCCAACGAGGCAATCAAAAACACCATAGCAAACAGGTAAATGGTCAAATAACTGCCCAGCGGATACAAACCAAAAACCAGGTAACACACCGTTAGCCCAATGGTTAAGGATACCAAACCAATGATCCAGAACGGAATCAATTTGGCCAGCAAAAACTGATAACTTTTTACCGGGGTAACGTTCATTTGCTCCATCGTCCCAATTTCGCGCTCCCGCACAATGTTGAGGGCGCACATCATGCTGCCCACCATCACCAACAACAGCGCCAGAATACCCGGTGCCATGTAGTGGCGGTAGTTAAAATCGGGGTTGTACCAGAAACGGGTACTGATGTCCATCGTCGGAACGGGACTAAACCTCGGAAACTGCACAAAATCCTGCCGGATTTCCTGGTTCACCTGACTGATAATTTGCCCGCTGTAATTCATGGCCAAACCGGCTTTTACCCCGTTAACGGCATCGGCGCGGAGGAAAATTTTGGCCTCGTCTTCGCGGACCAATTCCCGCTCGAACCGCGCCGGTATTTCTACCACCAAGTCCACGGTACCGTGGTCGAGGGCCGCCTGCGCTTCTTCGGGGCTGTGTGCGACCTCTTTAATCACAAAATAACCCGATGCGCCCATTCGGTTGACAATTTTTTCGGAATACGTGGAGTGATCCCAGTCCAAAACAGCAATATTGATGTTTTTTACTTCAAAATCGGCCGCCAGCGGAATTACAATTAATTGGATAATGGGAGCCGCCAGCATCATGCGGATAATGCTCGGATTGCGGAATATTTGGCTAAATTCCTTTTTTATAAGTGCTCGTAACATGGCTTTATTGCAATCTGATTTTGAAAGAACGAATGGCTAACAACATTAAAACAAGGGTCATCGTGGCCATAATCAGGGTTTCTTTCCACACGTACGAAAACCCCAAACCTTTAATCATCACCGATTTCAGGATGCTGAAAAAATACTTCGTGGGTACAATATTGCTCACCACCTGCAAGGGTTTCGGCATGTTTTCGAGGGGAAACATAAAGCCACTGAACACCAACGAAGGAAGCATCAGGCCAACCAGCGAGATGAACAAGGCGACCTGTTGCGAATTGGTGCGGGTGCTGATAAACAACCCCAGCGACAAGGCCAGTAGTACAAATAAGCCACATTCGGCAATGAGCAAAAACAAACTACCCCGCAGTGGTAACCCCAAAATCGTGTAAGCCATGAGCAGAATTACCGCCACATTGAGCAAACCAACCACCAAAAAGGGCAGTGCTTTGGCCACAATCATCATCCAGGGACGCACGGGCGACACCAAAATAAGTTCCATCGTGCCCATTTCTTTTTCTTTGACAATAGCCACGGCGGTCAGCATCGAACACAACAAAATCAGGATGAGGACCATTACCCCGGGTACAAAATTGAACGCACTTTTCAACTGCGGGTTATAGGCCATTTGCGTTTCCACGTTGATGCGGTACGGCAGTTTTTGTTGGTCCAATAGTTCATTTTGGTAAGCGCGTACCACATTGCTGATGTAAAACGCAACGGTATTGCCGGTGTTGGTATCCGAAGCATCGGCGAGAATTTGAACGGAGGCGGCGTTGGTATGCAGCAAGGTTTGTTGAAACGAAGGCTGAAACACCACCACGGCGCGCACTTTGCCCTGCCGAAACAGGGCATCGGCTTCTTCCGGGCGATCAATGTGCTGCACCACCGTAAAATACCGGCTCGCGTCGAGGCGCTCGGTCAAGGTGCGCGTAACATCGTCGCGGGAAGTATCCAAAATGGCAATGCGCGAGTTTTTGACCTCGTTACTGAGGGCAAAACCGTACAGCAACAGCATCACAATGGGCATCCCAATGACCACGATCAGGCTGCGCCGGTCGCGCAAAACGTGCCGGAACTCTTTTATTACAAATGCTAAAAAAGTATTCATATCGTTGGGTGTGGGGGTTAAAATCCGGCGCGCGCCACCGAAGTTGCGGCCAATTGCAAAAACACGTCGTTCATATCGGGGGCATTAAACTGCCTTTTGAGGTTGTGTGGCGTGTCCAAAGCGGCAATTTTGCCGTCCACCATAATCGACACCCGGTCGCAGTATTCGGCCTCGTCCATGTAGTGGGTTGTGACAAATACCGTTGCGCCTTTGTGGGCGGCGGCGTAAATCATTTCCCAAAATTGGCGGCGCGTAATGGGGTCCACGCCTCCCGTGGGTTCGTCGAGAAAGACCAAACGCGGTTCGTGGAGCATCGCCACCGAAAACGAGAGTTTTTGTTTCCAGCCCAAAGGCAGGTCGCCCACGAGGGTATTGCGCTGGTCGGTAAATTCCAGTTGTTCCAGTAGCAATTCGGCTTTTTGCGCCAATTCGGCCTTTTTTAAACCATAAATACTGCCAAACAAATGAATATTTTCCAGCACCGTGAGGTCTTCGTACAATGAAAAACGCTGCGACATGTAGCCAATTTGTTTTTTAATGTCCTCCGACTGGGTTTTTACGTCAAAACCCACCACGGTGGCGCTGCCGCCCGAGGGCGCGAGCAACCCGCTGAGCATTTTCATGGCGGTGGTTTTTCCGGCCCCGTTGGCACCCAAAAAACCAAATATTTCGCCCTCGTACACGTCAAAACTAATGGCATCAACGGCGGTAAATGCCCCGAAGGTGCGGGTGAGTCCCTGTGTTTCTATTATTTTTTTCATCGCATCAATTCGATAAAGCAATCCTCAATACTGGCTGCTATGGGGGTGATTTGGATGTTGTTGTGCGCTTTTTGTTTCAAAAAAGCCTCCATCGCCGGGGCGTTTAAACCGCTGTTGGATGCAACGGACACGTGGGCATCTTCCCCAAAGGCGTAGCAGGTGGAAATACCGTCGAGTTGGCGCAAGTCGGTAATCAATTGGTACATATTGCTGCTCCGAACGGCGTACAAATCCGGTTGATACCCCGATGTAATGCCCTGCGGCGTATTTACCGACATCATTTTGCCCTTTTGAATCAAACCAATGCGGTCGCAGCGGTCGGCCTCGTCCATGTACGGCGTAGAAACCACGATGGTCAGCCCCGTTTTTTGGAGCAATTGCAACATATCCCAAAATTCCTGGCGCGATACCGGGTCCACACCCGTGGTGGGTTCATCGAGGAGGAGCAGATCGGGTTGATGCACGAGGGCGCAGGAAAGGGCCAGTTTTTGTTTCATCCCGCCCGATAATTGTCCGGCCCGCCGGTGTTTAAACGGCTCAATTTGGCTGTAAATGGGTTTAATTTGGGCGTAATTTTCGGCAATGGTGGTGCCAAATACCGCCGCGTAAAACTCCAGATTTTCCAAAATGGTCAGGTCGGGGTACAACGAAAAACGGCCGGGCATGTACCCAATGGTGCGCCGGATGGCCTTGTAATCACGCACCACATCGGCACCGTTGACGGTAGCCGTACCCTGGTCCGGGACCAACAAGGTGGCCAAAATGCGAAACAAGGTGGTTTTGCCCGCACCATCCGGCCCGATTAAGCCAAACAATTCGCCCCGTTGAATCTCGAGGTTAATGTTATCGAGGGCTTTTACCGCGCCTTTGTTGTACGTTTTGCTAATGTTTTGTACAGTTATCATGGTGTGGTTTAAAACTTCACATCCCCGAACATACCCACTTTCAGGGAGCCATCGTTGGGGGTGCGTACTTTAATGGCGTACACCAAATTCGCGCGTTCGTCGCGGGTTTGGATGGTTTTGGGCGTAAATTCCGCTTTGTCGGCAATCCAGGTGACGGTACCCGCGTAGGTTTGTCCGCCGTCGCCGATGGTCACCTGCACCGATTGGCCAATTTTCACCGCTGGCAATTGGTCGCCGGTGATATAGGCCCGCAGGGTGAGCGTATCGAGGTTGGCCACTTTGTACAATGCCTTGCCGGGCGCGGCCATTTCGAAGGCTTCGGCGTATTTGGTGAGGATGGTGCCTTTGAGCGGATTAATGACCTTGCAATTGTTGATTTGGTCGTCGAGTTGGGCTTTGCGCACACCAAGGGGTTGTTGTTCGCTCAAAATACCCCGGTTGGCAATGGCGGCACTTTGTTGCTGGGCGGTAATTTGTTGGCGAAGCACCCCGATTTGTTGTTGCGCACTGGCAATTTGTTTTTCCAAAACGGCCATTTGACCGTTCACATCGTCCAATTGTTTGGCAGGCGCGGCTTGGGCGGCCACTAATTTTTGAACGCGGTTTTGCTCCACTTTTAACACCCGCAATTGCTCGCGTTGGGTGGCGATTTGGCTTTCTTGCAGGGCAATTTGTTCGTTGAGGACCCGTACCTGTGGCCCGGCTTCGGTTTGGCGCAATTGCAGGGCGCGTTCGGTGGCGGTGATCTGGTCTTTTTGTAAAGCCAGTTGATCGCAATCAATAAAGCCCACTTGTTGTCCGGCGGCGACCTGCTGGCCCTCGTTGATGTTAAACTGACGCAATACGCCCGCGGCTTCGGCGGAAATAACGACTTCCTGGGCCTCAAAAACGCCAGTGGCGTCGTAGGCCGTTTGTTTTTTTCCGCAGGCAATAATCAGAAGGGACAAGCCCAAGAGTTGATATATTTTGTTCATTTTTTGATGAGTTGATGGATGGTTAAATTTTTCCGTTGACAAAAGCCAACATCAATTGCGCTTGCAACAATTGGATTTCGTGCACATGTTTGTTAATGAGCGCGGCGGTTGCGTTGGTCGTTTCGGTCAGGTATTCGCTGGGGGTAAGCACCCCGTTTTCGAGTTGGGTAGCCGCCGTGGACGATACCTGTTCGCGGAGCCGCACAATGGCGTTGTCGCGGTCCAGGGTTTTCCGGATGCGTTCAATATCGCGGGTGTATTGGGCCGTTTTCACGTTATTCAGCAACACAAACTGTTCGCGCTGCAAGGCAATCCGTTCGCTTTGAATTTGGAGTTGTTGTTTTTCTTTTTGGGGAATGCCATTGTAAAAACCGGCGAGATTCCATTTGAAATTCACCCCCAAAATGGCGTAGGGCTGAAATTCATTGGACAAAAAATTGAGGCCGGGGCGGGCGTATCCCAAAGTGGCAATGGCGTTTACCCGGGGCATATTCCGGGTATTGATGACATTTTCCTGGGCTTTGGCGCTGGCCTGCTGCAACCCGAACAACGTCAACTCGGGGCGTTGGCTATCGCCCGGACTATCGGTATTGGCGGGCGCGGGCGGCACCAACGAATCGGTGGGGGACAGGGTATTTCCCGACAACAACGCCAACCCGTCGAGGGCCGTGGCCCGCCGCGCGAGGGCTTCTTCTTCCAATTGTTCGAGTTCCAACAAACGGGCGTCAAAACTGAGCACATTGGCCGGAATGGCCGTGCCGTTGTTCACCTGCTCCTGGATGCGCGCACGCCGGGTAGCAATATCTTTTTGGGTCGCTACCACCGATTGGGCTTGTTTTTGGGCCAGCAATGCGGCGCAATAGAGTTGGATCATCTGTTCGCGCAGGGCGTAGCGGTCCACCTCCACGCGTTGTTGCTCTACTTTCGACTGGGCACTTTGCAGGTCGCTTTGGCGGGCGGTTTGGCCACCGTCCCAGATGGGTTGTACCAAATCGAGCGTAAAGCGGTATTGGTCTTTGCTCAGGGTGGGCGCCTCAAAATTGGGCAATTGAATGGGCAACGATGTCACCTCCGATTGCCAAGTCGCCTGGCCGTTTAGACTGGCTTGCGGCAGGTAATTGGCCTTTAATTGGGCCAAAGCCGCCCGGTTTG
>Ga0075154_10001209_pt1 | contig 19053 bp, 13 predicted proteins | sample JI71714BDNA_FD_70965 | JGI IMG/M metagenome (GOLD analysis project Ga0075154, IMG submission 70965) | Wastewater effluent complex algal communities from Wisconsin, to seasonally profile nutrient transformation and Carbon sequestration -... | ecosystem: Engineered > WWTP > Effluent > Algae...
TGGAGTTGTACAAAATCTCACAATTCAGTAACACGTGGATTCTATTTTTGGCAAAGTAATTTGAGCAGTAACACACTTAATTCTGGCAGATTAGATTCACTAAATATCGAATCACTTTATGTCAAATTTTTTGATGTAACAATGGACGAAGCAAGTCAACAACCAATTCCCGTTGCTGACATCAGTTTTGAACAACCCGTTCCGGCTAACATTTCAATTATACCGGTTGTTTTTATCACCAATAATACGTTGGAAAATCTGGATACCATACAAAGTAAATATTTAGCACAAAAAATAGCAAAACGCATTCAATACATTATAGACACAAATAATTTAGCACTACCCTCAGAAATACAAATTGACTGCGATTGGACCGCTTCAACCAGGCAAAATTATTTTATCCTTTTACAAACAATCAAACAATATCCGGCATTCAATAAAATTCAAATAAGTTCTACAATAAGGTTACATCAAATTAAATATTACAAAACTACCGGAGTACCTCCGGTAGATAAAGGCTTACTCATGTTTTACAATATGGGTAACATAGAAGATGATAAGTCAGTAAATTCCATTTATGATGAAAATATTGCGGCTCAATATGTAGACAATATAAATGCTTATCCATTGGCATTAGATGCAGCAATTGCTTGTTACAGTTGGGGGCTATTATATGACAACCACCAATTATTAAGAATATTTTATCCGCTTTACCTGGATGAAATTAGCGATAGTTTGTTTTCGAAAGTAGAAAACAATACCTATAAAGCAAATGGTAATTTTTATTTTGAAGGGCAGTTTTTTGTAAGCGGCAACATATTAAAAATAGAATCTATGACACCGGAGTTAAGTTTGCGCGCGGCGGAACAACTTGCAGGAAATTTACATAATGAGAAAATTAATGTAATTTTATTTCACCTTGATGAAATCATCCTAAAAAAATATTCAAATGAAGATTTGGAAGCAATTTACAATTGTTTTGAGTAGCATATTGGTAACATTCCCATTACATCTCGCCAATACCTGCAGCTGGGGATACGATATGGACGAGTCAATTCTATCTCCTTTCCATTCCGAAGTGCTCGATTTACCTGAACTATTTCCATTTTATTATAGTGAACACTTTTATAATGGTGACCCAAATTCCGATTGGAGTGAAAATGGCGGCACCATGGACGAAGATTTATTTGATGGCACCGACAATAACATCAACGAATGGTTTGGCTATTTTAATAACACAGTAACGAAAGAGGATATCACATCCATTATTTATCATTCACAAGCTAGCGATTATGTGGGATTTGCTAACCACATTAAAGGCAAAAAAAATGCTGTGGAAGCTAAATGGCTTACAAATAGTGTATTAAATTTCTGGGTAAATAATCCTAAAGACCCTTCATTCCGATATTTGACACTTGCTAAACAAATTGAACCATTGGTGCAGCCGGTGTATTGGTGGGATGAAATTCGCACCGACACCATGCGATTAGTTGACTATAAAAACGAAGCACTCGCACAATTGAAAAAATCGAAATCCGAATTTATTACACTCCGTTATGCTTATCAGGCTGCCCGTGCTGCACATTATACCGGAAATTATCAAGAATGCATCACCATCTATCAAAAACATGTGGCTCCGTTGCAAAGTGAGTCACAAATAAAATACTGGACCATGAGTTTAATGGCAGGTGCCGAGCAGCGATCAAAAAATTATGCCGTGGCTGCTTATTACCATTCCATTGTTTTTGACAAATGTTGGAGCCGCAGATTAAGTTCAAAGCGCGATTTTTATATTGACAATGATACCATATGGCAGCAATGTTTAAATCTGTGTAAAAACGAACACGAAAAAAATACCCTTTGGTTTTTAACAGGCGTGAGTCAATACAATTCTGCCGTTCCTGCATTAAACGAAATGCTTAAAATTGACCCTTCATCCAAAGAAATAGAATTATTGCTTTCCCGCGAAATAGAAAAAATTCAGCGCAATAATATGCCGGAACGTTGGTGGAGTGGTATTGACTATGAAGGAGATTTTGAATACCAACGCACAACAATTGCACCTAACGATATAGCTGAAATTATTGATGTACTGGAAAAAGGAATCTCAAACAATAAAATGCATACACCAGTATTCTGGTATAACGCTGCAGCATTTTTATACTTTATTGTTGAAGATGCTGAAAACTGTAAAAGCATGTGTGCACTTGCCACCCAACATGCCAATGGTGATAACAATCAAATTCAACAGGCAAAAATTATTAGTATCCTCAATAAAGTAAACGACGCGGGTGAAATAAAACCGGCAATTGAAAAAGAATTAATTCAGGATTTAAAATGGCTTGCCGAACAGGATAATACTAATGAAATGTCCAGATTTAAAGCTGATGCTTACAGAATTGTTATGTTTCAGTTGATGGAATATTATTTAAATGATGACAAACCATTATTGGCAGAAATGTGTCGTGCACGTGCAGTTGAATATTACGATATTTATTTGGAGCCGGAAAAAGCACCTATTGAAGAATTATATACATTTTTAAGCGCCAATAAAAAATCTGAATTTGAATCATTTTTGGCGGACCAATATCCTTACAACGCCGACCACATGCTTGAAATTAAAGGCACATTACTGATGCGTGAGAATCAACTGGAAGAAGCTATTCGTACTTTTAAAAAAATACAATCTCCGGACGGTATTTTATACCCCTTGTCGGCTGACCCATTTGTAATTCATATTAATGATTGCCACGATTGCGATTTTGAAGCTTATCCCACCGATTTAACTAAACTCGATTTAGCGGAAAAAATGCTGGCATTAAAATCGCTGGCAAAAACCGATGCGCTTAATCGCGCTCAAATTTATCACGAACTTGGCAACGCATATTACAATATTTCTTATTGGGGAAATGCCTGGAATGCGCTGGACTATTACCGCTGCCATGGTTGTGAAACATATAATGTGGGTGAAAATGCGAGTGACTATTATTACTATAACGACGAGTATGATTTAACCAATGCTACATATTATTACACATTAGCCGCGCAAGAATCAAGCGGGAAACAATTTGCTGCATTAAATTATTTTATGCTGGCGAAATGCGAACAAAATAATTTTTATCGCAGCGGTGATATTATGGACCATACTTTTAAAACCGATGACCAACAAATTTATTTCGGAATATTACATGAATTGTTTGCTGATACCGAGTTTTACCAACAAGCAATTAATGAGTGTAAATATTTTAATTATTACGTGAGCAAACATTAATTCGGCTTCCCCCGATTGTGGTATTGTGAAATGCCCGAAATTTGGCTATTTTTACATAGTCCGGCACGCACTTATTTTTTAAGCTTTCAACCTAATCGACTGTATGAAGCAACTTGTAACCGCTGCCCTATTACTCACACTTACATTATTTAACAATACCTTATTCAGCCAACCACTGGAATGGCAAAGTCGCGGCATTGGCGGCGGCGGTGCATTGTTTGCGCCTTCTGTTAACCCAATAAACGATGCCGAAATGTATATCGGTTGCGACATGACAGAAGTGTTTCACACAACAAATTCCGGCCTCAGCTGGAATACAGTTGGTTTTAATGAACTGCTTTCAGTAACTACTTCGAAAGTGCAATTCACTTCCGATAATTTGATTCGGTATGCCGTTAATTTTGACTTTTTTACTGAAGCTTCGTTTCCGGTAAAATCAACAGATGGCGGAAATACATGGTCGCCAATAACAGACCCTACCGGCGGAGAATGTTATGCCATTTTTGCCGACGATAATTCAACACAACGCGTGGTAATTGCTTCCTATAACCGCATTTATTTTTCATCCAATGGTGGAACAACTTTCACTAATATTTATACCAATATGGGAAGTGGTGCAGCACACGTTGGTGGCGTATTTTTCGATGGCACTAATATTTATATCGGCTCAGCAAAAAATTTAATTGTAAGTACCGATAATGGCACTTCATTTACCAGTTACACACTAACAGGTTTGCCTGTAGGTAGAGGCATTATGTCGTTTGCAGGTGCGAAGTCAGGTGCAACAACTCGCTTTTTTATAGTGAGTTACGACTTGGTTGATATTTATCCCGGTGTTACAGGCGCTGATTATTTCAGCTATAAAAGCATTTATAAAATGGATTATGCGATAGGTGCATCATGGGTTGCTGCAACAACAGGAATAAGTGCCGGTAATCATCCGTTTTTTGTGGACATGGCAGAAAATAATATTGATATTGCTTATGTCGCAGGGGCTAATTCTTCTACTTCTTATCCAATTGTATTTAAAACAATTAATGCTGGTACAAATTGGTCTGCAGTATTATTAACGAATAATAATGAAAATATTTATACAGGCTATCAGGGCGATAATGGTGATGAAGGCTGGTACTACGATGAATTTGCCGAAGGATTTGATGTTTCGGCAACCAACCCGAATGTAGCTATTATTTCCGGCTTAGGTTATCCGCATTTTACCAGTGATGGTGGTGTTACATGGAAGCAGCAATATGTAAATCCCGCCGATCAAAATCCATTAAATGTCGATATTGTTAAAGGTAAAAATTATGCAGGTGTAGGTTTAGAAAATACTTCTTGCTGGAGTTTGTGTTGGAGTGATGCAAATAATATTATTGCAGGTTTTAGTGATATTACGGCAATAAGAAGTGTAGATGCTGGTGCGAAATGGAATAAAGGCTTAACAGGAATAACTGAAAATTCTGTTTACCATGTTATCAAAGATGCAACTTCAGGAAAAATATATTGTGGCACATCAAGTGCACATGATATGTATCAAAGTACTTATTTAAAAGATGATGTAATTAATGGAGCAACCGGCAGAATTTTAACATCAACTGATAATGGTGCGAACTGGACATTAATTCACGATTTTGCAGACCCTGTAATTCGATTGGCGTTAGACCCTAATACTGCAAACAAAATGTATGCAGCCGTAATTCACTCCACCAACGGAGGAATTTATGTTTCATCCAATATTAATTTAGGCGCATCAAGCACCTGGACTAAATTAACTAACCCTCCGCGCACCGAAGGACATCCCTATGATATTAAAGTATTAAATGATGGAACATTAATCGCTGTTTATTCAGGCCGAAGAACAGCAGCAGGTGTGTTTACTGCAAGTAGTGGTGTGTTTAAATCAACTGATGGCGGAACAACATGGACAGATATTTCAGATGCCGGAATGTTTTATTGGACGAAAGACTTAATAGTAGATGCTAATGATGCTTCTCAAAATACATTTTATTGCGCTGTATTTTCAGGTTGGGGTGGAGCACCAAATGGTTTAGGTGGAATTTACAGAACAACAAATCGCGGGACTTCATGGACAAAAATAAACTCGTTGGACCGTGTTGAATCTGTTACCATTGATCCAAACGATAATAATATTATGTATGCCACAACCGAATCGGAAGGCCTTTGGATTACACATAATTTAAATGCAGCGAGTCCTGTATTTACACAGGACCTTTCTTATCCATTTCAACATCCGGTTCGTGTAATATTTAATCCTTTGAACACCAATGAAGTTTGGATTACCAGTTTTGGCAATGGATTAAAAGTGGGCTTTATGGATAATTGTATTGCTCCTACCGATTTAGTTGCAAGTGATATCACCACAACCTCTGCAACTGTAACCTGGGATGCCGTTCCTGGTGCGGATAGTTATCGCATTACACGCAAACAAGTGGGAGGACTAGCGTACAATTATAATAGTGTTGGTAATACTTATACCATGACGGATTTAATTCCCGGCACGGTAAATAAAATATTTGTGAAATCGAAATGTGATGGTGTGTTTTCTGATAAATCAGATAAAATAACAATTTATGTTCCTGCCAAATTTGGGGAAATTGAAAATGCATTACACATTTTCCCAAACCCTACACATAATTATTTCGAAATAAGTTATCGCAGCAGCGAAAGGGGTGAAGCAGTAATAAGATTAAGCGATATATCCGGAAGAATTATTTTTTCAGAACAATATGCTTTAAATATTGGAGAAAATAATTTTAGTTACGATGTAAGTCATCTGCAAAAAGGGGTATATATCCTTAGCTTCGGCGAAAACAGAAGTAAAATAATTATTGACTAATAAATCTTCAAACAGCCGAAACCACAGTCGGCACAAAGTGAACCCACACAGAGGGAGCCCAAAGCTTGTTTTCTTTGTGTTTGCTCTGTGAAAAAACTTTGTATTTCCCTCTGTGGTTTCGGCTGTTTTAGCCCGCAATTCCGGAAAACCGGAACACAAAAGAACACGCAAAAAGCACAAAATCAATAAATAAATCAAAAATCGTTTTGCTCCATTTTCGGGCCTGATGTTTTAACCAATAAAAAACCCGGACCACATTTTTAATTAATGCAATCCAGGTTAATATAATTTTTGTAGTTTATTGAATTACTATTTTTTCAGTAACAGTAACACCTTCATTATTTAAAATATTTAATAAATAAAGTCCGGGTGCTAAATCATAAGTATCAACCTGATAATAATTTGAACCTGCCGTTAACGACCCCGAAAGTTGCGTGCGAATAACACTTCCTTTTAAGTCCGTTAAGGTAACAGCAGCGCCGCTTAAATTAACAGCACTCTGAATATAAAATACATCCTTTGCAGGATTTGGGAAAACCGAAATTTGCAAACCTGCTTCCGGATTATCTTCAATACCAACAACTTGCGGTAAATTTAATCCTGTAGTATCATCTACAAAAAAATACATCATTACCATCATTTCATCATCGCTTGTTAATCCAAATCCTACCGGTTCAGGTCCATCGTTAATCCATGTTGTTTCGTATATAATACCATCTTCCCATTTAATTGGCAACATACTTTCCCAATAACGGGTTGGTGGATGTTTGTAATCATAAATTTCATCTAAACACCCAGGCACACCATTAGTTGCGCCGCAAGCACCATCAAATATTTGTTCACCTTTTTCATTATCAGGTGTACGTTTATAAATATTAAAATCGGTACCATATTGGTGTGTATGGCTACTCATTGCCCATACAAATAATTCATCATCACCATGGCCATTCTCAAATGCGCTGGCAACATCTGTTACCGGTTCACTATTGTTGGGAATATAAAATCCATCGTTAGATAATAAAACAGAATACATTGTTTGAATTGCCGTTCCAACCGGTTGCGTATAAATATTTACATATGCTTCGCAGGCAAGTGGTTTATCCGGGGAATAATTAATATAATGCGAATTTAAATTCAATACCGTATTTTCAACCCAATTAAATGCAGTTCCTTCCGGTAATACAATATTTTGCGGGTACTGATTAGCAGTTACTAAATCAATTCCTGCAAAATCGGGACCATCATGTAAACCAAACGGTGTAAATTCTTCCCAAAATGATTCCGTAAATCGGTACGTGATAAAATGGTGAGAATAATCTCCCATATAAGTATCTACACGATTAATTTCTAAATCACTTGGTATTTGTGTGAAAAATTTAGTGAAATATTCATGTTCTTCTTCAGGCCATAAAAAGAACGGACCAAAATGCACTTGAAATCCTTCACCTACAGCAGGAGGTGCAGGAGGTAATGGCACACTTTGAATTCCACCATTATCATAAAATTCATTGATCAAGGGAATATCAACCGCATAATCACTTTCAAATGCGCCATACATAATCCATTGACGAATTAATTCAATGTCCTTATTATTTAATGGAGCAGCACCTTGTGGGCATGCATCACCTTCACCGGCTTCGAGATTTACATCCCAGGCTAAACCATTATTAACTTTACTGAATAAAAAACTTTTATAAGGTTCTCCGGGAAATACGCGTTTATAACCCTTCGCAGCTGAAGTAGCATTACTTGGAGTCAGGTCATATAAATTATCATACACCTCACCAATTGATGCACTTAAATCCAAACCGCTGGTATGTCCCGCAACGTGACAACTGCCGCAATTAGTTTGCAAAACAGTATATACCGATTCCCAGGTAGTTTGTGAAAATGCTGAAGTAAATAACGATAATCCAATAAATAACAATGTGAGTCTTTTCATAAAATGCCTTTGAGCTAACGAAATTAAGGAATTTACCTCTAGCTTATGGCATTTCAATAAAAAAACTCACCGTTTAAGTATTTGTTTAACATAACCATAACATGGTTAAATGTTAATTCAACAGCATAAAAATAGTAGTAGCAAATGTGCTAAACCATTCATTATTAATAACTTACATGTGTTTTGACAAAAATGCCCTAAACTCATGAGTCAAGTCTTCAAATATATGCCTGTGTGTATCAACTCTGTCGCGTAAGCCTGTTTCATCATCTATTGCCACATGCATAGCTGCAGGGTTATTGGCTGCTAAGTCGCTATAAGATTTTTCTACTTTATGCAAATCGTGCATCAGTTCATCACAAGCTTCATTCTGACGGATAAACTGGTTTTGAAAATGTTCGGTATGCGCCATCACCTCACGTCCGGTGTTTTTGCTGATGATTTCTTCCAGACGCAAATTGTGCACTTTGAGTTCGTCTTTCACATAGCTCACATAACTCATCCAGGCTTTCACTTCAGGGTGAAGATCGCCGATATGTTTTTTGGTATTCATAACGTTTAAGTTTTATATTCAAAGATGGGCTTTAGCCATTACCCTTCAGATAATAGAAATCAGCAAAAAGTACAACATTTATCACCTTTTCGATTTACCAGGTGCGCACTAACTCCAAATTACTTTTTGCCATCTTTAGTGTAGTCGAGCAAAAATTTTCTAAACTCCTTGCTTATAGTGGCATATTTTAATATCAAATACCGCAGCACATGCGGTGGCAGATAACTGATATTTTCTTTTATTTCTTCGTAACCGGTGGCATCGGTTTTTTTGAGTTTATGCGCTTCGTTGCGGATATAATACAATACTGCTATTACATGTTTACATGGATCTTCCGCATCACTGCAATTACATTCATGCCTTAAAACAGAGTCATTTGTAATATTCAACTGCACCACATGGTCGTCGTAACCCTGCACTACCGCCATCCATTCAATACCATTAATATTAAACACCGATTTTACCCGCCCCTCACAATAATAATCGTACCCGCGCAGACGCGTTTTTTCATTTGTTTCTGATTCTAAATGTTGCAGATGTATCGGCACAAGCGCAAAGTTACATCATCAGAAGGCAAATTGATAACCTAGGGTATTTATAACTTAACAAATGATTGGACTGAAGTGAAATTCCCGGTATCAATTCTGATAAAATAAAAACCCGGACTGAGTGGACTGATATCAATCTGTTTTTTTGTTATATCAAAATGCACATTGCTCAATTCAGTACCTGAAGTAGTATATATTTTTACAGCATCAATTGCAATGGCAGATGCGATAAACAAATATTGTCCGCTTGGGTTAGGGTAAATACCTATAACAGTTGCAACATTATCAGATTGAGGTATACTCACAAATTGATTGCAATCACTCAATTCTTTATCTATGAAATAATGCGTTGTTAAATACGCTTTTAAAGCTATTGTTATACTATCCGCAAATCGTTTTCTATTCTCAGTATTATCTCTAACACCCGTATAATTACATTCAATTTGAAATCCGTCAATAGTCCCACCTGAATACGATGAACGTTCAACCGTATTATAACCACCACTGTAATAATTATCACCTGTCAGCGGAAATGGGTCTGCCGCAGAAGGCACCGATGCATATCCTGCTTCCTCCATTAATGTGCCGAAACTTATGGCACCTCTTAATAACTCGGCATGGGTGAAACTTCCTGCATTGGTTGCCACTAAATGTTGAATGCTACTATAATTAATATAGGTATCTGTATTTAATTCAGCATCTGTTAATTGCAATTCATCATCATATAATAAATAACCAATTTCTAATCGTTGTTTTGGATTGCCATGACCATGCAAATCGATGTACAACCCTTTTCCATATTGTTCCATTACCGTATTTTCGGCAATATCAAGAAAATCATTAAAATCGTTCCAAGCTTGTTTGGCTGAATCGTTACCACAAGCACCTTCTGCTAAATTTCTATTGGCATCGAGTTTTTTTCTATCTAATAAATTAATCACCACATGCGCATAACAACCAAATTCAGCATATATGGAATTTTGAATGTCGCGAATTAATTCTTGTGTATACGCATCTGTTGCATATACCGCATCAAAACAAGTTCTGTTTGGAATAACCTCAGGCTCCAGATAACCGCCATGAGGTGCACTAATTATAATTGGAAGTGAACCCGGAATGTATTCTGTATAACCATGAGTGCCTAAATAAGATATGCCGGGAGTGTAAGTTTGAGCAGTCGCCCATTGGTTACAACAAAGCAGCATTAAAAATATAACAACACAAGATGATACTTTCTGTTTCATTTGCGAATTATTGATGTTGGCAACATTAAGGTAAAGGCCTGTGATTCCAAATAATCTAATTGATCATACTCCAGTCCTAATTTTCTGATATTTGCAAAATACAAATCGTAATGTTCATGGTAATAACGTTCCGATTCTACAAACCAGGCTTTAGCACCCAGTTTTTCGGCAAGAAACCATTTTTCAAGTAAACGTGCAGTGCGTCCATTACCATCATTAAATGGGTGTATTTTAACAAAAACAAGATGCACCATTGATGCGAAAAACAAAACCTCGGCAAATGTTAATTTGGTGTTTAGCAAGAAGTTAATATCCTCAAATAATAATTCAACATATTCAGCAACCAAATGTGGCGCTGCAGCAACGTATTCAATTTTACCGGAGCCGGCAACAACAAACATGTTTCCGCTGCGCAAAACACCCTGCTGATGCGTTTTTAAAATATGTTTAGTGATTAAACTATGCACCAATTTAAGATTTGAAAAATTCAATGCATTGGATGCAGCAAATTGATATGCCTCGTATAAATCATCAATTTTTCTTGTATAATCAGGTTGATACGAAACCTGATGCAATTGATGTTTAATAAAATCATCTAATGCAATATTTTCACCTTCAATTTTTGATGAAAACACAGCGGCAACCGAACTATAAAAATTAAACGAAGCTGTGGTAATTTCACTTTCCTTCAAATCATTAAAACAAGTTTCAACTGCATCATCAAATGTGTTTCGATAATCACTTAATAAAGCGGTGGAAATTGTTTTAAGCGAATATTGCATCAGCTAATTTATAAATTTAATACGCCATCAACTCCATCAACTTTTCCTTCAACCTGCTATTGGCCAGAAAATTTTGCTCCAGTTCAATACTGAAAGGAATAGGAGTATCTAAACTCGCACAACGTTTTACCGGTGCGTCTAAATATTGAAATAAATTTTCAGAAATATACGCAGCAATTTCTCCCCCAATACCACCAATCAAAGTATCTTCATGTAATACCAACACTTTTCCTGTGTTTTTAACTGTTGCTGCTATAGCATCATAATCCAGCGGCAACAAGGTGCGTAAATCTAAAATCGCAGCATTAATATTATTTTCAGCACACACTTTTTTCGCCCAATGTACACCCATCCCGTAAGTAATTATCGACACTTCATTTCCTGACGCCACTAATTTTGCTTTTCCGATGGGTTCGGTATAATAATTATCTGCAATATCCTCTGTTATACTGCGATATAATCCTTTGTGCTCAAAAAACATTACCGGATTCGGGTCTTCAATGGCAGATAATAATAATCCTTTTGCATCATGTGCATTACTTGGATACACCACTTTTAATCCCGGTGTATGAAAAAACCATGCTTCATTACTTTGTGAATGAAAAGGACCTGCTCCAACTCCTGCACCGGTTGGCATGCGCACCACCGAATCAATATTTTGACCCCAGCGATAATACATTTTTGCCATATTGTTTACAATCGGATTAAATCCGCTCGTAACAAAATCGGCAAACTGCATTTCTATCACCGTTTTCATTTTTTTAATCGACATGCCACATCCCGCACCCAAAATGGCCGATTCACAAATTGGTGTATTGCGTATGCGCTCTTTGCCAAATTTATCTACAAATCCTTCAGTCACTTTAAATGCGCCGCCGTACTCTGCAATGTCCTGACCCATAATTACTAACTCAGGATATTTTTCCATTGCTAAAGTCAATGCATCACTTATCGCATTAATAAATTTTTTCGAAGAAGTATTTCCCGTTGCAACAATTTGTTGTTGTGCAAATGGTGCATACACATCGTGAATTTCTTCATTGGTGTCAGGAGTAATATCAGGTTCGTTAAAACCAATTTCCAACCCAATTTCTATTTCGTGTTTTATTTCTTCTCTGAATAAATTATTTAATTCATCATGTAAAATACCTGATTCACGTAAATACATTTCATAATTTACAACAGGGTCTTTTTTTCCCCACATTTCAAACAATTCCTTCGGCACATATTTTACACCACTCGCTTCTTCGTGGCCGCGCATTCTAAATGTCATACACTCCAGTAATACCGGTTTGTTTTCGGTGATACAATAATGCCTGCATTCGTTTAACACATGCACCATTTCTAAATAATTATTGCCATCTACCGTTAGCGACTTCATACCATAACCAATGCCTTTATCTGCAATTTTTTCGCATTTAAATTGTTCATTGGTTGGTGTCGACAAACCGTAACCATTATTTTCAACAATAAAAATTACCGGTAATCCCCAAACAGCGGCAACATTTAACGATTCATGAAAATCACCTTCACTCGTTCCACCTTCTCCCGAAAATACCACTGTAACTTTATTTTCCTTTTTCAATTTCGCAGCAAGTGCAATACCATCGGCAACTGCTAATTGTGGTCCCAGGTGCGAAATCATGCCAACAATATGATATTCATTTGTCCCAAAATGAAAACTGCGCTCGCGCCCTTTACTAAATCCGCTTTTTTTGCCCTGCCACTGATTAAACAATTTACCAAACGGAATGCCGCGACCGGTAAATACACCCAAATTGCGATGCATCGGCAAAATATATTCATCCGCTTCGAGCACATACGGCACGGCACAGGCAATCGCCTCCTGACCAATTCCGCTAAACCACTTACTCACCTTGCCCTGACGCAATAAATTGAGCATTTTTTCTTCAATCATGCGCGGTTTCAAAATCCGCTTATATAAATCGAGCAACTGTTCATTACTCAAGTTTTTTCTATCGTATTGCATTACGCGACTAAAATGTTGTACATCCGCATCCATGGCGCAAAGTTACAACGAAATCCCCGCTCCATGATAACCCGCACCAGCCCTTTAATCCGGTGGTAAAATTTTTGGAGCAGCAACATCCTGCACGCCAGTTACGGCACAACCGGCTTTCCCCTCCAACAAACGCCAAATGTTATCTCCGCCCAAATTCGGCTGTTTAATTAGCATCCACCTCAGCGGACGCTGCGCGCATCAGCACATTGGCTGTTTGTTTCCGGTCCAATCCGGGCTATGTTGTGCAGTAGTAATGCCAATTTTAATTGTTTAAAGTTGTGCCCGGTTTTACCCATTTAATTACAACCAATAAATCGAATAGCAAGAAAATATTTAATAAGAAAAACGGTTGGTTGAAAAGCAATTTAGTTTTAAAGTCATGTTGATATAATAGCACAAAAAAAGGGCACAGCTTTCACTGTACCCCTTCTTTTCATATATACGTCGTAAAAACTTATTTAGTTACAACCAATTTTGTTGTTTGAACCTGATTACCGGCAACACTAACTACCTGATAAATACCGGCAGCTAAATCGTTAACAGATAATTCAACAGCTGTTGCTGCACCTGCTAAAATTTCATTTTGGTAAACTACTTTTCCTGTAAGGTCAATCAGTTGAATTTGTGTAGTCAATTCATTTGTTGCAATTTGAATAGTTACTACATTTTGTGCCGGATTTGGATATACCATCAAACCTGCTTCGTTTGTTCCAAGGCGACCTGCAATGGTAGAAAAGTCAAACCAATCGCTCCAGCTTCCTGAACCTGATGGGCAACGACCACGAACTTTAAATTTGTAGTTGGATGAAGGATTTAATCCTGTAATTGTTGTGGTATTAGTTACTGAACCCAATGTTGCTGTAAATGGAACCGGATTGCCACTTCCGTCTTCAACGCGAATTCTGTATTTGCTGGCTGCATCTAAAACATCCCAGGTTAAAGCAGCAGAAGTTGCTGTTATATCAAGTGCCGCTAATCCTGTTGGTGCATCACATGAACCACCACCTCCGGCAAATCCTGTTGTAAAATAAAAATATTCAGACCATGATGAATGATCACCGCCACAATTAGTTCTTACTTTAAATTTATAGTTAGTGCTGGCAGTCAGGCCCGCAGCTAAATACGAAGTACCAACTACATCAGTAATTGTTACATCATAATTAACCGGATTATCAGGACCTTCCTGAATATTAATAGTGTAATCATCAGCACCGTCAACAGCAGCCCATAATAAATTCATTGATGTAGCATCAGCTACTGTAGCAGTTAATCCTGTTGGTGTAACGCATTGTGCATTAGAAGTGTTGTAAGCAACCATTAATAATAATGTTGCAACAAGCGATAATGAGTTTAATTTTTTCATAATAATTTCAATTTAAAAAGTGAATTAAATTGTGCATGTCCTTTTGAGTATATTTATCGGCCGGATAAATTGTTACCTGGTAATTAGTAATAATTAATATTGTTTACTAATCACGATACAAAAGTGTGGCGATAAAATACAACTAACCAATACAGAATTTTTGTATTTCCAGTGTATATACATACATTTTTAACAGAAAAATAGTGGTAACGCAGTGAAGTATTCTATGTAAATAGCTCAAATACAATGGTTTGGAGTATTTGGGGAGTATTATATGTAATGACATATAATTATCAATTTCGGCAATTTTGCACAAAAAAAGGCATAAAAAAAGGAATCAGGCTCCTCTCCTGACTCCTTTATCTACCAAGTATGAAAAAAACTGTTTTACTCAAATAAATTGCCAAATGCAGTGGTAAATTCACGAACCGTTCCATCCATATCAACAGCATGTACTACTACAGTTGGTGTATATATTAATTCACCTGTTAAATCATCTCCATCATAAAATTGCAAATTGCCGTTTTGCTGAAAATGCTCCCATGAACAGTCCGCAATTTTTGTTTTACCATTAAAAAATACAATGGATTGTATATAAGCTACCGGCAATGTAAGGGCGCTTTGAGTAACTACCCTTGCTATTATGTGTTCTATATTTTTCCGGTTGAACATGTGTGCTGATTACAAGGTCAAAAATGCTAACCTTATAACGCAAATTCAAATACAAATATTGATGCGTATCAGTAAAGTTTTTTATTAGCAAGCACCCATTTGCCTCAGTTGAATGTCAGCAGCCCTTATAAACAGGCACTTTGGGGCAATTATTTGTTACGACAAAAATCAGTGTAGTATCGACTATAGGTATCCGGTGTTAGGAAATGCAGGTTCCGGAAATGATAAAACACCACCTATAACCTTTTCAAAAGTGGAGTTACTTATGAAGCTAATCGGTAATTAATCAAATGGTGATAAGGTAAAGAAACAATAAAGTCGTTGCCACGTTCATCTGTACCGGTAATTTCAATTTCACTATTGTGAATTTCATCTGTAGCATGAAATATAAAACAACCACTTTTACTATCAGAACCTAAAGCAAAAGATGATGGTAGTGCCGAGCTGTTTTTTTTCTCATTCCAAAAACAAGCAGCTACCATTTTATTTTTTACAATAAACGATACTGAATTGATATAGGCTATTGGGTAATTAATTGCAACTCGTGTAACAATTCCCGGGAGTATCTTTTTTAAATTTTCTGGACTCAACATAACTTTTCGTTTTGATGATCCAAAATTCATGTATAAACATACAACTCTCAAATACACATTTGTCCCACTTCCAGTCTCATTTGCATTAAAATGTCTTGCCCGTTCAAATACCGGTTCCACAAAATTCAATACCGACAAGGGTTTAAGGCAAAATAACAAGGTTAAAAATCCGGGACGAATTTCCGGCCTTTTCATAAATCTGGCCGGATTTTGTCATTTTAAAACAGCCAATTGTTCGTTAATTGTTGCAATTGGTGTTTCTTTCATGTCAAGTTTTATTGCATTTTCACCTGTAATTACATCATGTTTAGCGAAAAACAACTTCCCTTCAGCAGAACCTACACCTGTAATTATCGCTTTTTCTCCTTTAGGCACATTACTAAAAACTAATCTTCCATCACCTGCAGTGGCGGGAAGTATCATGCCTTTTCTGTCCGTAAATATTAATACAATATCTGTTTTGTAATCGCGAACAGCATCAACATATAATTCAATTGTTGGTTGTCTATCGTCATAAAATTGATCGCAATTAATCCAACCTAATCGCGTAGCCTGCAGTATAATTTTATTGGCATTAATTGTTTTATCTAAAATTAAAGTGTCAAAAGAAGTACCTTTTGTTTCTTCCCATCTTTCAGTAACTTTTATGCGCTGACCTAAATTATTATAATCAAATTTACTTCTCCATTTTTCTATGGTATCGGTCACAAATAATTTGGCCCCTGAAATATTCCATGTTTTATCAATTTCGGTGGGATTTGCAGCCGGAGTCCAGTTCACTACTTGTGTTCTGGCATTTTCATTTCCATAAAATAATCCGAACCCATCGTTTTCTGCGCGTTCGGCAAATTGAACATCCATCAAGGTTCCGCCTTTTAAACGCAAAGGATTGTCATTTCTCGTAGCCTCAATATTAATCATACCGGCAGACTCCAACACCTTCCCATTCGACGTAGTGGAAAGCTGCTGATTAACAATATCTAACATCGAATAAAATTCAGTGATTTCAATTTTCACATCACCATTAGGTGTGTTACCATTTTCATATACTAAACTGTTAGCAGGTATTTTTATTCTGGTGCCTTCTGCTGCTGTAAATTCAATTGTTCGGTTGGGAGATACAATAAATACTTGTGGTTTTTTATTTTTTTGTGCAAGCTTGAAATCAGTCCACAAAATAATATCAACCCTTCGGTTCATTGATTTTTCAGCTTCTGTTTTATTTTTATTAATGGCAATGGTTTCACCAAAATATTTTGATTCAACTGTATACCGTTTTGTATAAAACATACCTGCCACATTATTTACACGCTGCTCCGACAAACTCATATTGTCGGCATTCGTGCCATCCGGGTCGGCATATCCTTTTAAAAAAACAGCATTATAGGATGAGTCCTTAGCGAGTGCTAAAAAATCGTTTATCGTTAAAACATCAGCCGGATTAATATCAGCTTTTCCTTTTTCAAAATACACCGAAAAGGTAATGGGTTGTGATTGCGCAGATAATTCAAGTATACTAATTACAAATAGGGTAGCAAATAATATACGCATATATGTGAGTTTGGTAAACAAACGCCTATACGTTAAAAAATATTGTCTATTGTGGATTATTGAGCATCTCCCGGCAAAACAAGCAGACTAAACCCCGACACATGAAACTTAAACCACCTTTGTGTATTACTCTGTTGGTGGAAACTTTTCGGCCCACATTTTATTAAATGATTTAGGCGCTATAGTAAACATTTCACGGCGTTTTCCCCATGAATTTTTGAAGAGCATTTTGAGTGCCATATTTTTAATGCCGGGCGATGGTTTTTCCATACTTTTTCTGCTCAGCATTGAACGACGCCAAAGTTTCCAAACTGTTCTTTCGGTAAATGTGGTATACCCTTTTTCAACGGCTTCGTTTCTATTATATAATAATAAACTGTGTAACTCAATATTCATTGGACATACCTCGGTGCAATTGCCGCATAAACTGGATGCATTGCTCAGGTGTTTAAATTCGTCCATCCCCTTAAAATGCGGAGATATTATCGACCCAATTGGGCCGGAATAAGTAGTGCCATAAGTGTGGCCTCCAATATTTTTATATACAGGACATGCATTTAAGCATGAGCCGCATCTGATACAATATAATGCTTCGCGTTGTCTCTCTTCTGCCAACAATTTCGAACGACCATTGTCCAACAACACAACATACATTTCTTCAGGACCATCAGACTCAACTTCTTTTTTGGGTCCGGTGAAAATGGTATTATAAACAGTTACTTTTTGACCAGTTCCAAACGTAGATAACAATGGCCAAAATAAATTTAAATCGTTTACACTGGTAAGCATTTTTTCAATTCCTACAACAACGATATGTGTTTTAGGAAAACTGGTGCTAAGGCGACCATTACCTTCGTTTTCGGTAACAGCTATTCCGCCAATATCAGGTAAAATAAAATTGGCACCACTAAAACCTACATCAGCCTGAACATATTTTTGGCGCAGGTTTTTTCTGGCAACCAGGGTTAATTCCTGTGCAGTAAGATTGAGGTCTGTTCCTAATTTCTCGTTAAACAATTTGGCAACATCATCTTTACTTTTATGCATTGCCGGAGTTACAATATGATAAGGCGCTTCTCCATCCAGTTGCTGAATGTATTCCCCTAAATCGGTTTCAACACTTTCAATATTGTGTTCCCCTAAAAATTCGTTGAGATGAATTTCTTCAGTGGCCATACTTTTGGCTTTAACTACCATTCTGGCTTCTTTCTTCTGAAGAATTTTAAGAATTTCCTGTTGGGCTTCCTTTTCATCGTTAGCCCAAATTACTTTTCCTCCGTTTGCTGTAAAGTTGGTTTCAAATTCGATAAGATATTTATCGAGATTTTCCATCACCTTCCACTTAATATTTTTGGCTTTTTTGCGAACGTATTCTAAATCGGCATATTGTTTTTTGCCCTTTACCACCGTGGCATTATATTTTCCAATATTGAACAACAACTTGCGTTTATGTTCAGCATCGAAAGCTTTGGTGTCTGCTTTTTGTAAAAATGTTTGTAGTAAGTTCGACATTTATTGCGCGCAACTGCACAAAAATACTACATATGTATAGATATCCATTAATATCTTTCCACAACCAAAATCCGTTATGCACAAAATAGTTCTATTTTTGATTTTCCATAGTTTACTATATGTATAAAAAAATTGCTTTTGT
>Ga0075154_10001210_pt1 | contig 19046 bp, 15 predicted proteins | sample JI71714BDNA_FD_70965 | JGI IMG/M metagenome (GOLD analysis project Ga0075154, IMG submission 70965) | Wastewater effluent complex algal communities from Wisconsin, to seasonally profile nutrient transformation and Carbon sequestration -... | ecosystem: Engineered > WWTP > Effluent > Algae...
AATTTCCTCCTCTTCGTCTTCAAACTCTACGTCCTGTTGTTGAGCAGCTTGAGGTATTCCACCCAAAAATAGGAAAGAAACGATTTCTTTATTCAACTTGGACATCAAAGCCGCGAATAATTTGTACGCTTCTTCTTTGTAGATTACCAGCGGGTCTTTTTGTGCAAAAGAGGCACTAGAAACCTGTTCGCGCAACTCTTCCATATCGCGCAAGTGTTCTTTCCAAGCATTATCCAACAAAGCCAAAGTTATAGAACGTTGGATTTCAGTTATCAACGATTTTCCGTTGGTTTCGGCTGCTTGTACCAAATCTGCGCCCACTTGTAACCCGCGTTGTCCGTCTGTGAAAGGGATTGCAATTCTTACAAAACGATTATCGGGTTGATTGATGAGGTTGAGAATTACAGGTAGAACTGTTTCCGCTATGTTATTGAATTTGCGAGTGTATAATTCTATAGCTTGTGCATAAAGCGCGCGGGTGAGTGTGTTGGCATCTTTGGCAGAAACATCGGCGGGGCGAATTTGGGGTTCAAAACCGAAAAAGCGCAAGCAATCCACTTCAAAAGTTTGGAAATTTTGAGAGCGTTTGAGATTGGTAGCCAATTCTTGCGAAAGTGCGAAAATCATATCGTCCAAATCTATAGCCAAACGGTCACCTTTGAGGGCGTTATTGCGGCGTTTGTATATGGCTTCGCGCTGGGTTTTCATCACGTTGTCGTAATCCAACAAGCGTTTGCGCACACCAAAGTTATTCTCTTCTACTTTTTTCTGAGCGCGTTCTATGGATTTGGTTATCATACCGTGCTGCAAAACATCGCCCTCTTTGTGTCCCAATCTATCCATTAGCCCAGCTATTCTATCAGAACCAAACAAACGCATCAATTTATCCTCTAAGGACACATAAAATTGAGATGAACCCACATCACCTTGACGCCCTGCACGACCACGCAACTGTCTATCTACGCGGCGGCTGTCGTGGCGTTCTGTACCAATGATAGCCAAACCACCAGCTTGACGCACATCTGAAGTAATTTTAATGTCCGTACCGCGTCCTGCCATATTGGTAGCTATAGTTACTTGACCTGTTTGACCAGCTTGAGCTACGATTTCGGCTTCGCGGGCGTGTTGTTTGGCGTTCAAAACATTGTGTTGAATACCGCGCATTTGCAATAAACGGCTCAAAGTTTCGGAGTTTTGTACTGAAGTAGTTCCCACCAACACGGGGCGACCAGCTTTTACCAAATTTTCTATCTCGGCGATAACCGCATTATACTTTTCGCGGTCGGTTTTATAAACCAAATCATTTTCGTCCTTACGGGAAATGGGCTTGTTGGTTGGTGTTACGACCACATCCAGTTTGTAAATATCCCACAACTCTTGAGCTTCTGTTTCAGCTGTACCCGTCATACCGCAAAGTTTATGATACATCAAAAAGAAGTTTTGGAGTGTAACGGTGGCATAAGTTTCTGAAGGTTTTTCTATAAAAACTCCTTCCTTAGCTTCTATGGCTTGGTGCAAACCGTCTGAATAACGGCGACCTTCCAAAATACGACCTGTTTGCTCATCTACAATTTTTACCTTTCCGTCTAATACTACGTATTCTTCTTCTTTATCAAAGAGGCTATATGCTTTTAGCAACTGTTGCAAGGCGTGAATACGCTCACTTTTCATTGAGTAGCGTTGAATAGCTTGGTCTTTGAGTTGGGCGCGTTTTTGAGCGGGCAAATCGCTGTTGTCAATATCAGCCAAAACTGCACCGATATTTTCCATTACGAACAAATTAGCATCGTTATTGCCACGACCCAAAAATTCAGCACCTTTATCGGTTAATTCTACACTACGATTTTTTTCTTCTATCACAAACAACAAGGGCGCATCAGCTATACGCATATTTTTGCCTTGTTCGGAAAGGTAATGGTTTTCTGTGTTGGTTAGTACAGTTTTAATCCCCGTTTCTGAAAGGTATTTTTTCAAAGCGCGATTTTTGGGCAAAGCGCGGTAAGCGCGGAATAAAGCTAGACCACCGCCGCCTTCTGTGTGTTTGGTGTCGCCAGCAGCAATTTTCTTTTTGGCTTCTTGCAAATACCCAGCGAAGATTTGCTTTTGTGCTTCTACCAACGCCTCAACGGGGCGTTTCAATACTTGGTATAATTCAGTTTGATTATCATTGCGAGAAGGGCCTGATATAATCAAAGGTGTACGCGCATCGTCAATCAATACAGAATCCGCCTCATCCACCATAGCATAGTGATATTTGCGTTGTACGATTTCTTCAGCTGAATTAACCATATTATCGCGCAAATAGTCAAAACCAAACTCATTATTTGTACCATAAGTTACATCGGCTTGGTAAGCACGGCGACGTTCTAGGCTTTGGGGTTGATATTTGTCTATACAATCCACATTCATAAACAAGAAGCTGAATAGTGGAGTCATCCATTCAGAGTCGCGTTGTGAAAGGTAGTTATTAACCGTAACGATATGCACACCTTCACCAGCCAAAGCGTTGAGATAAGCGGGCAAAGTTGCTACTAAGGTTTTACCCTCGCCTGTAGCCATTTCTGCCACTTTGCCTTGATGCAATACCACACCACCCATCAATTGCACATCGTAATGCACCATATCCCAAGTAATTGTACTGCCTGCTGCTGTCCAAGATTTATGCCAATGGATTTGGTCATTTTCTATATGGAAAAATGCGTTTGCGCCAACGCGCTCCAACGTTTTTTGGTCAAATTCGGTAACTGAACTCGTTACTTCTGTTTGTGAAAAACGGCGCGCTGTTTCTTTGACTACTGCAAAAGCTTGTGGCAATAATTCGTTCAAAACGACTTCTATTTCTTTGTCGCGGTCTTTGAGCAATTTATCCACAGTTTCGTAATAACCTTGTTTGGCATCTACGTTATCGGTGGCTGCTGCTTGTTGGCGCAATTCGGCTACTTTGTCGTCAATAGGTTTGAGATATTCGCTGATGCGTCCGCGAAATTGGAAAGTTTTTTGTCGGAGTTGGTCGTTGGATAGATTTTGCAACTTGGCAAATTCTTCGTTTATTTTGATGACAATCGGGCGTAGTGCCTTTATGTCTCGGTCTTGTTTGCTACCACCAAAAAGCCGTTTGAGAAAACCAAACATATAAATTTTGTTGTTTTAAGAAAAGTAAAAAAATCGCGCAAAGATACGCTTTTATTTTAAAATCATATTTTGTACCACAATAAAAAAAACTGCCAAATCGTCTTTTTTTTATCAAAAAATGCCATTTTGTCAAAAAACAACTGTTTGAAAGCCAATAAAAAGCCCTACAAATCATCTAATACATCATTATCTTTGTCAGGGTTTCTTATCTTTCGCGCTTCTATTTCGGCATAAGCCGCCAACACCCAAGCCACGAAAAAAGGAAATAACCAACACCAAAACCCCAAAAAACTAGTATGGGCTGTATAAATTAAATCCAATAATAGTTCAATTTTATGAACTAAATCTATGTTTTCGCGCAATTGTTCGGGTATATTATCCCACAATAAAATTAGCATATAAATTTCAGCAAACGCCATTAAAATCCCATATCGGAAAATTGGATTTTTCAAAAACTTGCGCGAAAATCCCATCAATAAAAAACATAAACTATAACCAATCACAAATTTTAGCAAATAAATCACCCACAAAGTAACCCAAGGTACAGTTAGCAAAGCAAATAAAAAAAAGGGAATTTCTGCAAAGAATAAAAGGTTTAAAATCCGCGTATTGTAGAAATTACCCGCCTCATCTACTCCCGATAACAACCAGCGATAAAATGGTGTGAAAAGCGTTTTTTGCATTTTTTGTATATTTTTTAAAAATAATTGTACTTTTTTAGTTAAAGTTTTGGTAGATAAAAAAATGTAATTATCTTTGTGGTGATAAAGGCGCAAAGCCTTATTTACTAATTACTCACCCCACTACATAAAAAATATATACCTTGATACAGAAGTATTCAAATTTACTAATTGCTTTTAAATCAATTCCGCAACACCAAAGAAAAAGAACATTTATGGAAATTGCTGGGTTTCCGCATTATGAAAATGTATGTAGCAACATCCTTGCGTTCTATTTGAACCCAACTAATGAACACGGGATGCAAGATTTAGTACTCAATTCGTTAGTCAAGTTGGCAGACAAGGAGTTTAATTTTTACCCAGATGAAACAATTAGAATAACAAGAGAACTACAAACACAAAATAAGAATAGACTTGATTTGCTTATTGAAACAGATAATTTTGTAATTGGGATTGAAAATAAAATATTTCATCTTCTTCATAACGACTTAACAGATTATAATAATACAATTAAAGCACACTGTTTAAATGCAAAAAAGCCAATTTGCATTGTTTTATCATTAAACAAATTAACTTCAAAAGACGATTTAATTAAAATCAAAGACAATAATTTTATTAATATCTCGTATGAACAAATGTTCAGAGAAATAAAAATCGGAATAGGCACCCATTTAAGTGGGGATAACCTAAACTATGTAAATCATTTAACCGACTTCATCAAATCAATAGAAAATTTGACACAAAAAAATATGGAAAACACATCTTTATGGGCTTTTTTCAAAGATAATAACGAGCACATTCAGGAACTAATAAATAACTTCAATCAATACAAAGATTCATTTAACCAAAAAATCATTCAGTTGAATACTTTTTTACCAAAAACTGATTTTGCGCCTTCAGTTGACAAGCAATGGATTTATGAAAAATTTTGCTTAGTTCACGATTACACCATAGCAAAAAAATATAGAATTGCGATTGATACTTTTGCTAAAATAAGTGGTTGGGAAATTCAACTATTTGCAAGGGATAGCCAATCTTCTAAATTTTTATTTGATGTAATGCTCAAAGACGGCGATTTGCTTCCAAAACCATTTGAATATTACGAACGAAACGAGAGGCTGATATATCAAAAATTTAGTTCTGATACAGAAGTTTCTGAAATTGCAAAATCTTTGGCTGAATTATTAAACATAATCGAAAAATATAAAGATAAAATTGACGAAAAATAATGCTCCACATCCCCGCCCCTTGCTCCTGCTTGGGGCTTTTTTTTATTTTTTGATACAGAATTTTAAAAAAAGAAATACCTTTGCACCCTTAAAATTTTCATAAAAAAAATTATGCACATAATTATTGGCACGCGTGGCAGCGAATTGGCTTTATGGCAAGCCCATTTTGTACAAGACGAGTTAAAAAAAATAGGTATAAGTTCCGAACTTAAAATTATCACCACCAAAGGCGATAGCATTCAACATTTGAGTTTTGATAAAATCGAAGGCAAGGGATTTTTTACCAAAGAGATAGAGGACGCGCTATTGAGTAGCGAAGTGGATTTGGCTGTTCATTCTATGAAAGATTTACCCACTAGCCAACCTGAGGGTTTAAAATTGGCTGCGCTTTCTTATCGGGACGATGCAGCAGATTGGTTGATTATCAACAAACAAAGCGTTGATTTTCAACAGATTTTACAATTCAAACTAAACGCAAAAATAGGCACTTCTTCAGCGCGCAGAAAGTCCCAACTTCAAGATTTTCGCCCCGATGCGGAATTGGTAGATATACGCGGCAATGTTCCCACGAGAATACAAAAATTAGCCAATGGCGATTTCGATGCGATAATGTTGGCTGCGGCTGGACTTAATCGGTTAAAATTGGATTTATCGGCTTTTCACGTGGTCAAACTCAACCCGCGCGAGTTTGTGCCCGCGCCCGCTCAAGCTGTGTTGGCTTTGCAGGTCAGAACTACAGATTTGCAACTACAAAAGGCAATTTTACCCCTGCACCACAGCGAAGTTTCAGATTGTACCAACATAGAAAGAAAGATTTTGCAAGCGAGCGGTGGCGGTTGCCACGCCCCTTTGGGCGCATATTGCGAGCGCGATACGAGAGGCAATTATCATCTTTTTGTAGCCAATGCCAAAAATTTGGGCGAGCCGTTGCAACGGATTAGATTATCTTCTGCTACAAAATTAAATTTGGCTGAAGAAGCGTTAAAATTATTAAAGTTTTAAAATGAAGTTTTCTTTGCTGTTTTTTTGCTGTTTTTTTCTGTATAAAAACAGTTGGTCGCAAAGTCCCAACCCCAATTTGATGACCGTAGAAATCAAAGCTATAGCCAATCAACAAGCGAGCAGTTTTGTAGCAACTTTTCAAGTTTCTCAATTTGGCGAAACGCCAGAACAAGCCGAAAAAGCATTGCAAGACCGCTGTAAGCCTTTTTTTAGCGATTTGCAAAAACCTGCCATACAAGCCAGCGAGTATTTTGTGGATTTTTTGGAAATTCGCCCCATTTTTAAAGATAGTTTTTTCACCCCAAAGAAAGGCGAAAAACAATTTTTGGGCAAGTTCAAACGCGGGGTAGAAATACGCCAAAACATACGCATTTGTTACGATAATGCCAACCAACTCTCCAAAATTGCCCTTGCTGCCGCCCGCTATGATATTTACGAATTATTGAATATAGAATTTCGGTACAAACAATCAAATAATATATTCGCTAACCTAAGGGCGCAATGTGAAAATTATTTTAGAAATTACGCCGTAACGCTCGAAGAATTGGGTGTGAATGCTTTGGATTGGGAGCGAACTATAGAAGAGCAAAAATATGTGGTAGCAATTGATGCGAGTTATAAAAATATAGAAACGCAGAATATATTACCTAATATAGGCGGTTTAATCAATAATAATTTGGTTAAAGTTGAACCTATACAAACAAAATTCTACCAACCACTTCCTGTAGAAAATTTTGATATTATACTCAATCGGGATTTATTAGAACCCAATATGCAGTTTGTGTATATTTTCCGCGTTAATTTTATCGTTCCAAACCAACACAACAAGGTAGAATTGAAAAACGAAATCGTTATTCCAGACACGGAAAAAAACAAACGCAACGATAATTTTTACTACACACCACCCGCTCCTGTGGATACAACCCGAAAATTTTAACTTTCAATGAAAAATATATTCGCATTTTTTTGCTTTTTGCTTGTGGGCAATCTCCAAAGTCAAACGCTAAACACAGCCAAATTGGATAGTTTTCTAAACCTCTTGGAAAAAGAAAATCAAGCAATGGGCAGTATAGCCATCTCTCAAAATGGTAAAATTGTTTATCAAAAAGGCATAGGTTTTGGCGACAATCAAACAACTCCAAACCCCAAAATTAACGAAAATAGCCGCTTTCGGGTGGGTTCGGTTAGCAAAATGTTTACTGCTGTGTTAATTTTCCAACTGATTGAGGCCAAAAAATTGAGTTTAGACACCAAACTAAGCAAATTTTTCAAAACCATACCCAACAGCAAAAAAATCACCATTGCGCACCTTTTGCAGCACAGAAGCGGCATTTTCAACTTTACCAACGATGAAAAGTATTTAGAAATGGCTTACACGCCCATTTCGGAGGAAGATTTGGTCAAACATATAGCCGCTTATCCTGCTGATTTTCAACCAGATGCAAAAGCAGATTACAGCAATTCCAATTATGTTTTGTTGGGTTTAATCGTAGAAAAATTGTATAAAAAACCACTTTCAGAAGTGCTAAAAACTCAAATTTGCGATAAAATCGGGTTGAAAAACACCTATATTGGGAACAAAATTGACGTAGCAAAAAATGAAGTTCATTCCTTTGGCTTTCTCGAAAAATGGGAAAAAAGCCCAGAAACGGATATGTCCGTGCCGCGCGGGGCTGGTGCTGTAGTGGCTACGCCTGCCGATTTATTGATATTTATAGATGCGCTTTTTGCTGAGAAATTGGTGAATAAAACCCATTTGGAAAAGATGAAAACGCTAAAAGATGGTTATGGAATGGCTATGTTTCAAACCCCTTTTTACGATAAAAAAAGCTGGGGACACACGGGCGGAATTGATGAATTTTCATCCATTTTGACCTATTTTGAAAAGGAAAAATTGGCTTTGGCTTATTGCAGCAATGGAACTGTTTACGGTTTCAACGATGTGTTAATCGGCATTTTGAGCGTTTGTTTTGATAAAAAATACGAATTTCCAAGTTTCAAAACTATAGAATTATCAGAAGATTATCTCAAGGCTTGTGAGGGCGTTTATAGCTCTAAAAATTTTCCGCTCAAAATCAGCCTCACCCGCAAAGGCAAAAAACTATTCGCGCAAGCCACAGGACAGGGCGAATTTCCACTCACAGCCACAGAAGAGGGAATTTTCACCTTTGATGCTGCCAACATCGTTATAAAAATGAAAGCGGATAAATCAGGTTTTAATTTCAAACAAAACGGGCAAACTTTTGACTTTGAAAAAGAAAAGTAGCTCAATATACCCAATAAAAAAAGGACAAGTTTTAACGCTTGCCCTTTTTTCTACGCTATTTTTTTACATCATTCCCTCGTCCATAAAACTATAGTAGTCATTCGCTCCAATTATTAAGTGGTCTAAAACGTTAATATCCAATACTTTGCCCCCGTCTTGAATTTTTTTGGTCAAATTAATATCCGCTTGGCTTGGTTGCAAATTGCCTGAAGGATGATTATGCGCCAAAATAATCCCTGTAGCGCGGGGATAAGCCAGCACTTGTTGGAAAATTTTTTTAGAATCCACCACAGTAGCCGTTAATCCGCCCTGCGAGATAAAAATTTCATCCAACACTTCATTTTTTTGATTAAGTGCCAACACCCAAAACTGTTCTTGCGCCAAATCGCTAAGGTTTTTGTTCAGAATATCAAACGCATCGCGGCTACTTTTTATCTGTGGCCGTTGCAATTTGGTAGCGGCTTGCCGTCTGCGCCCCAACTCCAAAGCAGCAGCTATAGTGATGGCTTTAGCTTCGCCTATGCCCTTAAACTCTTGCAAATCGTTGAGGGTAGCTTGTCCCAATTCTATCAAATTATCTTTATATTTTTTCAAAATATCGCGCGCCAATTCTACAGCATTTTGTTGGCTATTGCCCGAACCTAAGAGAATGGCCAATAATTCAGCATTACTCAAACTTTCGCGCCCTTTGCTAGCAAACTTTTCGCGGGGGCGGTCTTCTTCATTCCAATTTTTAATACTTTGGCGTTCCATATAAAAAAAATTTAGTCTAATCAAAAAATAAATAGAGAAAAAATGGTATTTTTGCGGCAAATTTACAAAACAAAATGAATTTTTATAAGACAAGCCTTTTTTTAGCTTTTTTGTGCTCTTTGGGTTGGGCAAAAGCGATGAGTCCCGACTCTTTAATCTTACAAGCTACTTTAGCGGCTGGTTTGTACAAAAATGCTCAAACTGTAGCCTTTACTTGTAGCGAACCCAACGCCACGATATACTACACCACAGACGGAAGCCGCCCCAGTCCAAGCAGTGCGCGTTTTACTAATCCCATTTTGGTAGATAGTACTACAGTTTTCCAAGCTATAGCTTACAATGGAGCAGCCAAAAGCAAAGTGTTGGTTAGTAGTTATATTATCAACGAAAATACCAAATTTCCTGTAATTTCTATAGCTATAGAGCCAGAAATTTTATTCAATAGCGGCACAGGTTTATTTAAAATGGGACCAAGAGCAGCGCGCAATTTTCCCCATTTTGGTGCGAATTATTATTCCAATAAAAAACCGCCTTGCCATATAGAATTTTTTGAACCCAACGGTGAGGTTGGATTTAGTACTTTTTGCAATTTCAAAATTTTTGGGGGAATGAGCCGCATTTTTCCACAAAAGTCTTTAGCCTTTTTTGCCAACGATTCTTTGGGTGCGAAAAGATTTAAACACCAAATTTTTCCCGATTTGCCCATTAAGAGTTTCAAGACGTTTATATTAAGAAATTCGGGTTCAGATTTTGGCGAAACGCACTACAGAGACGCTTTTATCACCTCTTTGGGCAAAGAAATGGGTTTGGACGTACAAGCCTATCGCCCAGCTATCGTTTATATCAACGGCAAATTTTGGGGTATTCTCAACCTGCGCGAAAAATTAAACGAGCATTATCTCGCCAATCATTATTCTTATGATAAAGATAGCGTTGATGTTATGGAACACAGAGAGGGCAGAAATGCAGGCAGTCGCAAGCATTATATGGCGATGCAGGAATATATGCGCAATAACGATTTATCAGATGATAAACATTTGGCAAAAATCGCCTCTATGATGGAAATTGATAACTTTTTGGATTATCAGATTGTGCAAATTTATATCGGCAATCAAGACGCTGGTGGCAACATCAAATTTTGGCGACCACAAACACCCAACGGGCGCTGGAGATGGATTTTATTCGATACAGATTTTGGTTTCGGACACGCGGGCGGGAGTTCAAAAGACAACAGTTTGGCTTTTCATACAGAACCCAACGGCCCCGCTTGGCCAAATCCCGCTTGGAGTACGTTTAATTTGCGCCAATTATTGAAGAATAAAAAAACGCGCGAGGCTTTTATCATCCGCTTTTTGGATAGAATTAACACCACTTTCGACAGCACGCACGTAATCCAGCGCATTGATTCGATGGCAAATTATATCAAACCCGAAATTTACAGACATTTGCAGCGTTGGGAATTGGAAGAAAGCCGTTGGAATAAAGAAATAGACCGTATGCGAAAGTTTGCACGCGACCGCCCCGCCAATATGCGTTTGTTTATCAAACAAATGTTTCCCGAAGTGGGACAAGAAGCAACTTTGCGGATAGAAATTACAGGCTCAGGCAAAGTCGTTTTGAACAACACCGCAACTATAGAAAAAGCCGCTTTTCAGGGGATTTACTTTGATAATTTGCCTTTGCAATTGGCTGCCGTACCGACATTGAATAGCCGCTTTTCGCATTGGGAAGTCAATGGGAAAAAAATTGATACCAAAACGTTCAAACTCAACTTCAAATCTAAAACTGAAGTCGTAAAAGCGATTTTTGTAGCTGGCGAACACCCATTTGCTAAATCGGTGATTATCAACGAGATAGGTTGCCACGATACTACAGCTGGCGATTGGATAGAGTTTTACAACAGCAGCAGCGAAAAACTAAGTCTTAAAAATTGGCAATTGGTGGATAAAGCGGGCAATGATTTTATTTTTGGCGATATTAGCTTGGCTGCTGGCGAGTATCTAATTTTGGCACAAGATATTAAATTATTCAAAAAAGCCTACCCTGAAGCTAAAAATATAATCGCTGGTTTGTCTTTTGGTTTGGATAAGAAAAAAGATGCTATCCAATTACTAGATAATGAAAACGCGCCTGTAGATAGTTTCGCTTATCAGATTGAGAATTTAGAAAAGAATGCAAACGTGGTTTTAGCCTTAAAAGATTATGCTACCGACAACGCAAATTTTGAAAATTGGCAAATAGAAAGCAAAGGAAGCCCAGCACTTATCAACCCGCAAGCTGTAGCTGTTACCCAACGCCGCCAAATTGGCAATGTGTTGTTTTACGTGGGCGTAGGTGGAGCTGGCGCAGCCGCTTTTGGTTTGGGTGCGCGTGCTTATGTCAAATCTCGCAAAAGAAAAATTAGAAAATAATCGAAAAAAGCTACCTGTCCGCGCGGAGGGTAGCTTTTTTTATCTGCCCATATACAACAATTCTCAAAAACCAAGTGCCAAATATCTATATTTTTCTAAAAAATTAGGCAATTTTAAAAAAATCATTTACCTTTGTAGAGATAAAAACTCAATAAAACGATTAATTTTTTTATACACAAAAATATGAAAACAATCATCCTCATTATTCTATCCTCTATTTTGGGGACAAAAGACAAAACAAAAAGTCTTGCTGGATATTGGACTGGCACAGGAGAGCAAATTGACGGCAAAAAATGGGAAGTTGTACTTCATATTAAAGATGACAGCAGCATAGAAATTAGCTACCCAAGTTTTCCTTGTTCAGGAAATTGGACATTTGAAAAATCTGCGGGTAATCTCTATATTTTTAAAGAAAAAATTATAGAAGGTGCAGATATATGCGACCAAGGCTGCGAGGCTCACGTTCAAAAAATGGATAAAAAACGCTTAAAAGTAACCTACTATTTGCGCTCTTATGACCCTCACCGACCTATAGCAGAAGTCTTTTTGCAGAAAAAACAAAAAACAAAATAAATCATAAAAAAAAGCTACCCTCCACGCGGAAAGGTAGCTTTTTTTATCTGCCCATATACACCAACAGCACAGAAATATCGGAGGGCGAAACGCCACTAATTCGGCTGGCTTGGCCAACAGTAAGTGGGCGCGTTTTAGTCAATTTTTCGCGAGCTTCGGCTGACAAGGATTGGAGTTTATGAAAATCAAAATTGGGTGAAATTTTAACATCTTCCAGACGGTTCATTTTAGCCACTTGCTCTTGTTCTTTGTCTATGTAGCCTTCATATTTTATGGAAATTTCGGCAGCCTCTATATAATCGGCGGGCAAAGTATCCAATAAATTTTGCAACGCAGGCACGCATTTTGCCAACCCGAAAATATCCAAATTGGGGCGAGTTAACAATTTATGCAGTTTAGTTTTTTGGCTAATCGGCGCAGAATCTATACTTTGTAGAAAAGCGTTCACCATTTCGGGTTCGGCTTGAGTGCTATTGAGTAGCTGGCGAATATCTTGTTCGGCTTGAATTTTGGATTTCAATTTTTCCATTCTTTCGCTCACATTCATACCCAATTTTTCGGCTAAAGGGGTCAAACGCGCATCGGCATTATCTTGGCGCAACAAAATCCGATATTCAGCGCGGGAAGTGAACATCCGATAAGGCTCATTTGTACCTTTATTTATCAAATCGTCAATCAAAACGCCGATATAAGCATCTGAACGTTTGAGTATAAACGGTTCTTGGTCGTTGATAGCCAAATGCGCATTGATACCAGCCATAAGCCCTTGACAAGCAGCTTCTTCGTAGCCTGTAGTGCCGTTGATTTGACCAGCAAAGAAAAGATTTTTGACCAACCGCGTTTCCAAGTTTAGATTTAGTTGCGTAGGAGGGAAAAAATCGTATTCTATAGCATAGCCAGGGCGGAACATTTTGACGTTTTCAAAACCCTCTATCAACTGCAAGGCTTTATATTGAACATCTTCAGGCAAAGAAGAAGAGAAACCGTTTAGATAAATTTCGCAAGTATTCCAACCTTCAGGTTCTACAAATAGCTGATGTTGAACTTTATCCGCAAAACGGTTAATTTTATCCTCAATAGATGGACAATAACGAGGCCCCAAACCCTGAATACGCCCGTTGAACATAGGCGAGCGGTCAAAGCCCGTTTTTAGCATATCGTGCACTTTTTGGCTGGTGTATGCGATGTGGCAAGGCAATTGTTTTTGCAATTTTGGGGTGTCTGTATAAGAAAATTTTGCCACTTTTTCGTCGCCCTCTTGCACTTCCAACGCTTCCCAGCGAATACTTCGCCCGTCCAAACGCGGTGGCGTGCCTGTTTTCATCCGCGCAGATTCAAAACCCAAACCCACCAATTGCTCGGTTATGCCTTTGGCAGCAGATTCGCCAGCACGACCACCACCAATTTGTTTTTCGCCGATGTGGATAATGCCGTTCAAAAACGTGCCATTGGTCAACACTACAGCTTTAGATTCTATTTCTATCCCCAAAGAAGTGCGAACTCCGCAAACTTGCCCATTTTTGATTATCAAGCCATTAATCATTTCTTGCCAAAAATCTATATTGGGGTGAGCTTCCAACATCAAACGCCATTTTTCGGCAAACAACATTCTATCACATTGCGCACGCGGCGACCACATAGCAGGCCCTTTGGATAAGTTAAGCATCCGAAATTGAAGCATCGTATGGTCGGTAACAATACCAGAATAACCACCCAAAGCATCCACTTCGCGCACAATTTGCCCTTTGGCAACGCCGCCCATAGCGGGATTACAGGACATTTTACCTATAGTTTCCATATTCATAGTGGTCAAAAGCACTTTGCTGCCCAAATTGGCAGCAGCTACAGCAGCTTCGCAACCTGCGTGTCCAGCACCTACTACGATTACATCATATTTATGAAAAATCATTTTAAGAAAAAATAACTTGGTTTAATTTTTTTATTATTCTCCGTTTTCAGTTTTGGTTTCTGATTCAGATATTAGTTTTTTGCCAAACTCTCGCAATTGGCTGATAATTTTGATAATTTCTTCGCCTTGAGTGGTGAGATTGTATTCTGTACGCGGGGGAATTTCCGCATAGATTGTTTTAGAAATATAGCCATCGTTTTCCAACTCCTTTAACTGAGTAGTGAGCATTTTATCCGAAATATGGGGAATATCTTTCCTCAATTCGTTGTAGCGCATTGTTTTATTGATAAGCCGCCACAAGATAGGCATTTTCCAAATACCGCCGATTTGCTCCACCACCAATTGAGCGGGATTGTAATAAACTTTGCCCTTATAAATAAAATCTGGCATATAATTTAACAGTTTTAGGGGTTACTTTCCCAAAAGTGCGTAACACACTCTTATAAGATTTGTATAAATGGATTATTTTTTTATCTAATTTTGTGCGGTAAATTACAGCTAATAAAATGGCTGATAATAATTCGGTTTATCCAATCTATTAAAAAAATATAGTATGAATTTAGCATTTATTGGCATTGGCAATGTAGGTTTTGCGCTGGCTAATAACCTTCAAAAAAAAGGGCATCAAATTTTGGTAGCCAACAACGACAGCAATTCCGCCTCAGCAAAGGAAGCACTTGCCAAAAACCCCAGTTTTAGCCTACACAAAGTACAAGAGGCAATAGAAGCGGCTGATGTTATTTTTTTGGCTACACCCTTCAACGCCTATAAAGATATTTTAAGCGGTTTGAATTTCAATCAAAAAATTTTGATAGATTGTACAAATCCTGTGGGTGCAGGCATTAGCCACGGACTAAACAGCCAAATTTCTGGTTCTGAAACCATCCAAAATTTTGCCCAAGATGCGCGCGTAGTCAAATGTTTTACCATCTACGGTTATGAAAATTTTGAAAATAGCCAATATCCCAACCACGACGTATTGCCCGCTATGCTTTATTGTGGCAACGACCAAGCAGCCAAACAAACGGTAGCTAATTTGTGCAGCGATTTGGGTTTTCAACCCGTTGATACGGGCGGATTAGACAAAGCTCTGCATTTAGAACATTTCACGCTCTTATGGGTTAAAATGGCTAGACGCGATAAGCGTTCCCCCAATTTTGTGTGGGCTTTGTTGGAAAAATAAACGTTAGGCTTTATTCAGATTGCTGGATAAAGCTTTTTTTTATCAATTTTTATTGAAGTTGGCTATTGAATTTAGATTTATATCAAATAAAAATAATTACTTTTGTGCGTTCTAATAACAATAAAAATAATTTTTAGTTTCTCTATTTACAAAAACCTTTTACAAAAATGGATTTCAACAAAATTTTCAAAAACAACGAGTCTTGGGTAGCCGAAAAATTGGCTCTTGATGCCCAATACTTTGAAAAATTAGCTCAAGGCCAACGACCAGAATTTTTATACATTGGTTGTTCGGATAGTCGCGTTACTGCTGAAGACTTGATGGGTGTTTTGCCAGGCGAAGTATTTATACACCGCAATGTAGCCAATTTGGTAGTTTCTACCGACAACAACCTCAACGCCGTAGTCCAATATGCTGTGGAATATCTCAAGGTCAAGCATATCATCGTTTGCGGACATTACGAATGTGGCGGGGTGAAAGCTGCGCTTAATCCTTCAGATATGGGGCAATTGAATAGCTGGTTGCAAACTTTGCGCGACGTTTATCGTTTCCACAAACAAGAATTAGACGCCATAGAAGACGACAAAACCCGTTTTGACCGCTTGGTAGAACTCAACGTGCGCGAGCAATGTATCAACATCATAAAAATAGACCACGTGCAGCGTGCTTGGTACAATACGGGATTTCCCACTATTCACGGCTGGGTTTTTGATGTGCGCACGGGCAAACTAATCGATTTGAACCTAGATATGAAAAAGATTTTCCAAGAAGTTCGCAGCATTTACGATTTGCATCCTTTGGTTCATTCTGCAAAATAAGCGGTTTTTTCGCTATACAACAAACTTTTTTTAGTGTAGTCTGTTTATTACTAAAAATTTGATATGAACACCGCTGATTTATTGCAAAAAGCCTTAAATTTAGAATTTTTGAGCATAGAAGAGGGCATTTTTTTGTTGGAACAAGCCTCCACAGCCGAATTGATGTGGGCAGCCAACCAATTGCGTTTTTTTCACGTCCCAGAGCCTAATGTTACTTGGATTATAGATAGAAATTCCAATACCACAAATGTTTGTATAGCCAACTGCAAGTTTTGTAATTTCTTTCGCGTACCCAACCACCCAGAAAGCTATATCACCACTATCGAGGAATACAAAACCAAAATAGATGAATTATTTGCTTATGGTGGCGACCAATTATTGCTACAGGGCGGTCATCATCCCGATTTGGGGTTGAGTTTTTATGTGGATTTATTCAAACAACTCAAAGAATTATACCCAACGCTAAAACTACACGCTTTGGGTCCTCCCGAAATTGCGCACATAGCCAAATTGGAAAAATCAACTTACAGCCACGTATTAAGTGCGTTGAAAGAAGCGGGTTTGGACAGTTTGCCAGGCGCTGGGGCAGAAATTCTGAACGATAGAGTTCGCCGCCGTATCTCGCGGGGCAAATGTTCTGGGCAAGAATGGTTGGACGTTATGCGCGCTGCACACCAGTTGGATTTGACCACTTCGGCGACAATGATGTTTGGGCATATAGAAACCAATTACGAGCGCATCGAACACTTGGCTATGATTCGTCAAGTACAATCCGAAAAACCAGCCAATAGCAAAGGCTTTATCGCTTTTATACCTTGGCCATTTATGGATGAAGATACGATTTTGAAAAAATTGAACCACAAACGTGCTGATGTTTCTGGCGATGAATATGTGCGAATGATAGCCATTTCGCGGCTTATGCTGCCCAATGTCAAAAATATCCAAGCTTCTTGGCTAACTGTGGGCAAAGCTATAGCACAAGTTTGTTTGCACGCTGGCGCGAATGATTTTGGTTCGATTATGATAGAGGAAAACGTAGTTTCGGCTGCTGGTGCTGCTTTCCGTTTCACCGCCAACGGCATACAGGAGGCAATAAGAGAAGCAGGTTATACGCCCCAGTTGCGCAATCAACAGTACGAATATCGCCAATTGCCGCCCAATCTTATCCAACAGCAATTAGACCACAAAACGCTAATTGTTGATTAGTTCTTTGATTTTAAAAACTCCCTTTCACAATGGAAAATACAGAAAAACCACTCGTTAATCGCGTCGCCGAAAGCGGAATTATCACCTTGAATTTAGAGGATTATTTTCCCAATAAAGAAATAATCGCCTTTGATATACAAAAGTTCCTTTTTCGCGGGCTTATACTCAGAGAAAAAGATTTTCGCCAAGCCCTTGCAGAACTTAGTTGGGCAGAATATACAGACAAAATGGTAGCCGTCTTTTGTTCGGCAGAGGCTATAATTCCTTTGTGGGCTTATCAATTGATAGCTGTGTATTTAGAACCCATAGCCGCCAAAGTGGTTTGTGGAAGTATAGAAACGCTACTCACCGTCCATTATCACGAAACGCTGGCAAAGATAAATTTAACTGAATTTAGCGAAAAGCGGATTGTAGTGAAAGGTTGTGGCGAAAAGCCCGTGCCTGCTGCTGCTTATCTAGAAATAGCGCGCTTATTGCGTCCTGTAGCCAAAAGTTTGATGTATGGCGAGGCTTGTTCTGCTGTGCCTTTGTATAAAAAGAAATAACTTTATCAGATTAAAAAAGCCCTTTCCGCACTGGAGAGGGCTTTTATTTTTTCTATCTTATTTTATCAACTCTTTGAAAGTCAATACAGTATCAAAACCTTTTTTGTGGAAATATGCTTTTGTTGTAGCTTCATCTTGATGGCTGTAGGCTAACACAAAATCGCCCCCCCAAGCACCCAACGATTTAATTTCGCCGTCAAAATCAGCAAAATAAGTATCTTTGGCGCGGGGTTGTTGGATAACTTTGGCTACCAATTCTTCGTGTTCGGCCAATAATTCGGCAAAATTTTGGTCAGAATTGACTTGCGCAACAGAAATTTGCACATTTCCGCTATTTTTTACACTAATCGCTGGTTGTGGTTTGGCCAAAGCGTGTATATTGTGGGTGATTTGGCTGATACGGCGCAAAGGCTCGTGGCGAACATCGGCTGGAGTGGTGCTATAATAAACCATAGCCAAGCGCGAATCTTGTTTTTTGCCCAAATACACAAAATACATTTTATCTTGGAATGATGGGTAAAAATCTATACTTTCCCAGCGATTTTGTCCGTTGAATTTTTGGAAAATAATCGGTTTGTCGCTTTTGGCAGCAGCTATATCGTAACCAGAACCGCCCATAGTGTTGGATAAGAGTTTGAACGCATCTACTTTTGCCCAATCTGCCACCACAGAAACTAAAGTAGAGCTAGAACCCAAACCCCAAGAGCGCGGAAATTCTAAAACTGTTTTGGCTAAAACGGCTTCTTTTTGTTGCAAAAAACTGCTATTTTGGGCGCGGGCTTGGCTCAAAACCGCTTGCAAAACTTCAGCTATAGCTTGTGCGCCTTCGCCTGTAGAGTGGGTTTTGATACTCAAGTCACTAAGCAAAAAATCAGCTTCAAACCAAATATCGCCTTGATTATCAAGACTTTGCCAGCGCAAAATATCAGTTTCGCCGTCCAAATCGGTTACTTCCAGCGTTTGCCCCAAACGGGTTGGCAAAGCCAAAGCAGCCGCTCCTTCAGTTACAAAATACTCCCCTGTAAGAAGTAGTTTGCCATTAGCACGAGTGGAAAAATTCATAATTTTAATTGATTTTTAGTGTTTTTATAAAAGAAAATTTGTTTTTTTATTTTAGCCCCAACTCTTTCCGCAAAATAGCGTCAGCATTCGCATTTTTATTCCAATAATCGGAAATAATAGTTTTACGGCGACGCGCTGTAGTGGTTAGTAGCTGCCCATTATCGGAATAAGTTTCGCTAAAAACCTCAATTTTATGCGGGAATGCTGTCTGAAACTCAATTTGTACGCTGCGTTTGTCTTTTTTATAAACAACAGTATAAACGGAAAACTCGCCTTT
>Ga0075154_10001211_pt1 | contig 19034 bp, 28 predicted proteins | sample JI71714BDNA_FD_70965 | JGI IMG/M metagenome (GOLD analysis project Ga0075154, IMG submission 70965) | Wastewater effluent complex algal communities from Wisconsin, to seasonally profile nutrient transformation and Carbon sequestration -... | ecosystem: Engineered > WWTP > Effluent > Algae...
GGGCGGAGCTTGCGGCGTTCCCAAGTCTCCACCGGAAAATGCTGCGGGCGCTCCGGTTGCGACTCCTGCTCCTGATTCTCCACCGCTCAATACTCCAAAATCGTCTGGCATTTTTTAATCCTCGGGGTTTTCGATTGCTCTTAGTTGAGTAGCTGAGAGATATTTACGGACCTGCATCCACATATCCCTCTGGGCGAGGTTGTACACGGTAGCGTGTATGTTTACCTCAGACTCGCTATTAGTGCGCACTAGGCGATCATGGTAGCCAGTCAAACTTAAAAAATGCTGCAATACTCTGATACCATCAGCGCTCGCCGTTACCGCTTGGTAGGCTAGCCTTATGCGGTCGTCTTCGGTCGGTTCTGGTGGCTTTGAGTCTTGCGCTGAAGCTTCTTTAGCAAACTCAAGCAAATCAAAATCTTCAAACTCGTTAGACACTCATCCCCCCAAAGTCTGGCATGATGCCCGCTTGTGCCAAATCTTTTGCAGCTTTCGCCAGATTTTTCTGAACGCCAGAGGCTTGCTCTTCCTGCGCCGCTTGACCCTGTGCCATGCGCGCCTGGTCGCGGGCTTTGCGGATAACTTCTATTTTTTCTTGAGACCGCATGACCTGACCAGGTGCTCCGCACATGCCTTGATACGCTCTTCCCATTTCATCAATTTCAACGATATCCATAATCTCCGGTGCCCCGGCGTTGACGAATGAAAGTAGGAAGTTAGTTAACTGGTGCATACCTTGCATAGACGCTGCTCTCATAGCCCGCGCTGCAGGGGATATAAAGTTGACAGTAAACGGGATAACCCCAGAATCCATCATGTCAGCGATAGGCCCTGGTATTACTAGCGGAGTCATGCCAATAGCTTGCTGAAGCATAATCTCAGCGCGGTCCTCGACAGGGTGGAGGCCAAGTAATCCACGGCGGTACATAACCTTAAACGCCCAGACTACTTTGGGGTAGAACAGCTCAGTAATTTGGCGGGCGAATATACTGCCCAGTGCCTGGTTGCGGAAGTCATTGCGCATCTCAGCTTCGCCCATAGTCATACGGGTTTTGTTGTTGAAGTCAAGAAGCCTGTCAATCAAGAATTTAGTCGCGGCTTGTTCGCGCAACTGTTCGAGTCGGGCGACAGCTACCTTAGGTTCTGCAAGGGGTAGCAAGTTCATCACTGGTTGCATACCTTGAGGTATCTTGCCAGTGTTATACAAGGGAACGCGGGCACCCATAGATAAATCCAGAACGCCAGCGCCGCCAATCATATCGTGCAAATATCCCATTGGTGGGTTGAGAATTTTGCCGAGTGCTGAAGAGTATCCTTTTCTCAAGACGTTGAGTTCGCGAAGTGTTGGTAGCGCATCCATTGCAAAGCTTCGACCAAACATTTCATTTGGCAACTTTCTCAAACGCACCATAAAGATGGAGTTCTCGTCCATACCAGAATCTAAAAGAACTTTGCCGGTATCGACTTCAACGTGTACAGATGCCCACGGCTTATCCATATTGGCGCCACCAGGCTTACCATCAACGCGCGGGTACACTGCTTGAATAACTTTGACGTAGTCGTCGCCTTTCTCATTTTTCGCTTTATCGCGCACTGCGTCCGAAACATTTTCAGCGCCATACTTTTGAATAACTTGTCTAGCGGTATAAGCGCTTTCTAGCATCACCGTATCGATTCGACCGCTTACACTTTCATCAATGACGCAGTTCTCAATTGAGATTGAACGGAACCGAAACGGCACAGTGTCATCAGGAGTTTCTTCACCTAACATGCCGCTAGTGCCCAGCACGACTTGAGCGTCAAAGTGCTCGCCTAACCCTACCTGGTGTTGCGCTTCAGGGTGGTCAAAAGCCGCGCGCATTCTTGAAGTAGCTTCCAACCAGTACCGGCGAATTTCTTCTGTCTGAAACTTGTATGACCGGTCAGACATATTTGCGAAGGAGGCTTTTAGGACTAGCTCAAACGATTCAGAAACGTTAGGCCAAAGAACTCCACCAAGGGCATTAGCTGCGGTCTTGGCGTAGTCTGCCACCACATCGTCAGCAACGTCCGCTACGGTAATCTTTGGCGACATTCCTGGCACCATCGAATTAGAAAAGCTTGCATCGCGGAGCCATACGTACTTAGTCACAAGAGCGTAGACGCTCTCCCAGACTGCTCGCTTAGCTACAAGCTTCTGATAGCGCTGCTTGATACTCGCGCCTAACTCATGCTCGAAGCCTGCGACAGCTGCCATTATCTGATATTACCCAGTAGCGAAGACGACCCTGTTTTGGCGTCGTTGCCTAAACCTTGCGAACTTGTTTTGATGAAGTCCATCACGGACAATTTGGCGGCGGCTTGTGCTGCCGGGGATGAACCGTTAGCGTCTGCCATCTGACCCGCAATTTCAGCCCTGGCCGCTGCATCTGCTTGCTGTTGTTGAAGCGCGCGCTGGGCTTGGTCGGTAGCCAGTTGCTTTTGAGCCATTTGGAACTGCATTTCTTGCATTCGCATTTGCTGTTCTAATTTTTTTGAGCCGCCCATTCCCATTTGCTTATCTCCGCTTACCTACGCTTAAGTTATCATACTATTTCGCAAAATCGTTAATAATCGCTGATAACTCATTTGCGGGGAGGTGTGACAAGTTGTCACGCATAAACTTCTGAAGTTCAGCATTACGTTCCCCTGCTACTGGATATGCAAAGGTTAGCGCCATGGCATCCGCGATATCCGGCGAGCGACCATACCGTTTCTTAATCTCATCCTTTGGGACTAGTGATAATTTCTCTGTACCCGTTCGTTGAATGAATCCTGGTATCGCGAGTAGGTCGGCCACAATTTGGTCGCCCATCCCTTTAGCTTCACCTGGTCGCTCGGCAGGGATTGATACATGCTCGCCAGTCTCCCCGAACCATAAGTCCATGTCCATGAACATCTCAATTCGCTTATTAGCGAATCTCTCTTCGCGTGGTGTCTCGCCAAAGTGAACTGTCTGAACTACGCGGCCCCAATCAAGTTGACGGAGTCGACTAGCTACGCCTTCGCCAATCGCATAGTCGATAAAGCATTTACTAACTTTCGTTCCTTCAAACCCTTTTGAGAAATAATCGGCAAGAATCTGAACTAGCCGCATGTCATCCATTTTGGGCCAGACTAGAACTTTTCTAAACACGTTGCCTTGGCGAAACGCGATTACAGTTCTGTCACCAGTACGCGCTGGGTCAACTCCCATGATTAGCGGAGCATTTGGGTCGAGTGCAATTTTGAAGTCATTTGACTGCGCTTTATAGACTGCATCAGGCTTGAGCAGAGTATCTTCGGGAGATTGAAAGGATTCTTCAATCGAGGTCGGATATTCTTGTTTGAATAACCAAGTCGCTCTCAAGTTGCGAGTTTGCATTTCGCGCCAGTAGACTTGTTTGATATCAAGGCCGATTCGTTGCTGTTCATGCAACGCTTCAGAGCTTGGTTGCCAGCCTGGTGGTGGCGTAGTGCGGTATCGTGGATGGTTATGCCATGAGTCGAAAAATACTTCCCACTCATTGAGCCCTGCTTGAGCTTCCATAATAAAATTGTGCCAAGGGTCGTGCTTACCGCGTGACGAACTTTCTAGGAATCCTTCAGACCCTCGACCAGTTGACAGCGCTGGTAGCAGCGCGGCAAAAGCTAGAACTAGCTCTGGCCAGTACGGCAGCTCCGAACCGTGCAAACCGTGTGAACTGTCCGAGCGCATCGCATCTGGTGAACCAGCGGTAGCTACTGTTGAGGTTGCGCCATTTGCGAATATGACTTCTTTCTTGTTCTCAACCTGTCTACCTTGAGTCACCATTTGTGGGGCAGCGGCGCAAAGCTTTCTCAGTCTTCGCAGGAACCTAGCTGTTGACGCGTCATTGTGGCTAACAGTGTGAGTTTTGAAACCTGGTGTAATTGTTGATAGCCAGTGGAACCGGCTTTGAATGTAAGTTGACCAACCAACTTGTCTTGGTTTTACTAGCGCCGCGCGTACTACGCCGCGTCGCTTTTTCATGTCTGTCACGAAGTCGTGGAGCTTCTTTTGACCTGGTTGGAAAATTAGCGGAACAAGCCCAACTACTGAATCATCATCCTTGAACGCATCGACGCATTCAGCGAACACTGGGTCAGCTTCCGTCAAGTCTTTATACTCGACTCGCTGAACATGCCGGGCAAAGAACTCGTAGTCATACAGCAACTGCTGAGTGAACTCGTATTCTTCGGGCGTCATGGTTATGGCGTTCAAATCAAACCTTCCCAGCTTATCGGCGCAGGTATGACTTCAGCTTCTATTACTGGCTCATTGGACTTCGCCAACACTTGCTGATACTTCGCTTCTCGCTCGCGAGCCACTTTGATAAAGTCTTGGAATGTCGCGATTTTCACCTCTTGCTCAATCATCTGCTTAGCCTTGCCATGCTTGCGGTCAAGGATTGAATCGGCAGCTGCCATTCGCAAATTTCGAGGGGCTTCCGTGTCATCAACTAAATCACGTAGCACTTGAAGCGCTCTACGCGAATCCTCATCAGTGATGAGGTCTTTTAGCTGCTTAGGAGTAGACGGCCCAGTTTCCTGAGCCGTCTTCCCTGCATCGTGTGTGGCGATGTTAGTATCCAAGCGCGCGTAGCTCGGCTTCAAGGTCTTCAGCGTTGCTAGTTGCGTGAAGGAGCTTGTTCTGTCTTATCTCGTAGGCTCTCGCGTCGTTCATCAATTCGAGCATAGCGATTCTGAGTGCATCAGTATTCGAGAACAAGTCAGTTCTGATTGTGACTGGAATTGGCTTTTGGAGCGTACCGTCATCGTTTTGAATACGATACTCGCCGCGCAACTGTCTAGCCATCGCAACTAGTTCATTGTGGTCAGCTGTCCACTGAATGCGCTTTTCGAGAGTCATGTTATCGGGAAGGTTTGAAGTCGCCTTCAGGAACACCTCGGCAGTACCGCCATAGTCTTGGTCTTTTGGCTTGAGCAAACGCCCTGCAAACATATTGATAAAAATGAAAATCGGGTCTAGCTCTTCTTTGTTGACCCAACCAATCGGCACCTTAATTTCTTGCTCGAAGGATTCCTTGACGAATTTGCCGCTGACCCCTTTGTAATAGCTGCCTCTGAATACTGCAACTACGTGGTCTGGTAGACCAGACTCGGACTTGTTCTTAAGTGCGGCCTTCTGTAACTGTTGTTCTGCTGTTAGCGCTGACATGCGTATAAAACTCCTTAACCGGCTTTGGGTTCGCTTAAGGAGTAATATATACGCTATCGTCCGCTTAGCGCAAGCCTACGGGTTGATAAATCGATTTTGAGAGGCTTCAATAGCACTTCGTACCGGGTCGAGATTTAACCGGGCGTAAATCGCCGTAGAGCGGTGGTCATTATGCCCGAGAGCTTGGGCGATGATTGGAATGCTCGAACCGTTGATAGCCATGTAACTTCCGAACGTTCTGCGCAAATCATGGATTCTGAAGTCTTTGATATCTGCTCTGCGCATCAGCGCAGACCAGCCCCGCTTAGCGTCGCGCTTCGGAGCGTCCGGATTTAAGCGACCAGGAAAGACATATCGGCCTTTGGCTTGTTTCTTTCGTCGCTCGAGTATTGCAAGTGCTGGTGGCGTCAAAACGTTGATGTGAGAATCTTGGTTTTTATGCTTGTGCGCTGGAATAGTCCACATTGCTAGGGCTGTGTTCACCTCATCCCACTCCATGGTGAAAACGTTTCCTTTCCTGGCCCCGGTAAGCAAAAGCAACCAGAAGAGGTCTTGCAAATCCCGAGGGGACATGGCCAACGCCTGCTTAAATCTGTCGACCTCTTCAGGTAATAGAAATCGCTCACGCGCACGGAGCTTTACTTTTTGAACGTCACGACAGGGGTTTGTGCAATTTAGGTAACCCCGCTTGATGCCCCAAGCAATCATCGTCGACAAGGTGTTGCAGTATTTGACTGCAGCTGACTTGCTGATAACTGCTATGTCATCAAACCAATCTTGGAGCTCCCGCGTCTGGATAGTTTCGACTTCCCGGTACGCCCACTTCACACCCTGCGACTTCCAGAAGTAGTGAATGTTATCGGTATGCTGAACTCTGAGCTTAACGTGCTTAGTCCAATAAAGTTCATATAAGTCTTTGAAAAGCATATGCTCATTACCTCGGTTAGTTATGCGTTTGTACTGCACTAGCTATCTTTTTACACTGGGTTATTGCACCTTGTTTTTTATCAAAATTGTGCATGGCAAAGCCTGGAAACGTCGTTCCCCTAAGCTTTAGCAAGTTCTCTTGACATGGAAGAGGTCACAGGTTCGAATCCTGTACTGCCCACCACTTATCCTACATATACCAGATACGCTTGATATATACAAGCTTATCTGGTTATATGGTAATTAGATAGCCGAAGGGGGTTAAGATGACTAATTCTAGGTTTCCTTGGAGCCGTGCCACTCGCGAAGAGCAAGTCGACCAGCTTAAGCGTGTGGGCTACCCTCGACAGCTAGCGACTGACTCACCGCTCCAATGCGTAGTTTGCAGGTCTAAGCCTAAGCATGGCGACCACGTTCTATACCCATCCAAGGGTTGCGGGCCTGATAACAGAATCATTGCTCATACTGCTTGTGTCGAGACTGCTTACAAAGCTGCCCAAGCTAATCGCCAATCGGAGGCAGTAGCTTTGGGCTTAAAGCCTCTTACTGTGCCTGTACACGCTAATCCGGTTAGCTCCCCTCAGCTTGCGCACCCAGCCGACCCGCTTGCTCAGTTGGCTAAGATTCGCCAAGAAATATACAACGAGGGGTACAATGCTGGTATCAAAGCCGCACTTGCTCAGCTCCAAGGATTAACTGATGAACATTCGCCACGCATTAATTAGCTTATTGATGGTTGGGAGTTTAGCGATTCTGCCGGCGACCGCTGAAGAAAACGCCGAGTATCTTTTGATTAGTCCAAAGACTCCCGAGACTGAAACTTACGCGGTGAAGTTCATCAAGAAAGTGTCGGCTAATTTCGTTTCTAAATTCCACCCTGATTACGAACTCTCACCGCTACCGAGTGAATACGTCGACATACTGTTCGACTCAGCGGATGCTTACGGCAAATACTTGCACCGGCCAAACGTTGAACTTGAAGTAGCCATCCGCCCGACTGGATACTTGCAGACAGTAAAAGTGACGCGACCATCTGGTGATAAAGAGTTTGATTTGGCAGTAACAGAAGCTGTCAAACGAGCCGCGCCGTATGGAGCTGCAGGGGTCGCCACCAAAATCGGCCTTTGTGTTCGCGCGCCCGAAGAGACCGAAACGAAAGCGAAGCTAATCCTGAATAGCAAATAAGCATATAGCCTACTGAGTACCTACAACAAAGCCACTCATGCCCCGATAACGAAATCTTGGTGAGTGGCTTTGCTGTTGAGACATCGGGCGGAAATTGGTGGAAGCTTAGCGGTTTCCACGCTACAACCTTTCCCCGGTTCGTGAGCCGGGCGGTGAGCCCCCATGGCACACGTCTTAGCATCATGCTAAGCAAATCTAGGAATTGAACCCAGAACCGCGCATTTGAAATTTACTACCTAAGCGGAGCAGTGTCAAGGGTTTGGGATTAGCTAAGCTGTCATGTATTGACTTGTCAGGTATTGGTAAAAAATTTTTGGAAACGTCTGTAGGTGCAACAGGGGCGCGCGCCGCGCAGCCCTGGGGCGCTGTAGGGGGTCAAATAAGAATGCTTTTTTGCTGGCCTGGCATTAACTAACTAGTCAGTTAAGTAATGCCTTAAAAGCGCCATTCTACGTAGAACGGGCACTGAACGGCCTTAGCGAAGCATGACAGCTTAGCTTAGTATCTACCATCGAGGTTGTCAAAGTACGCTTATAGAGGCACAGAGCAGGGTCATCAGCTCTTAGCAACCTACCTACTAAGCAGGCTAGTAACCACAATTAGCGAATGCGGGCATGACAGTTAGGTATTAGGTGACAGTTAAGGTTGTCATCATGTCTATTCTGTCACGCTAAATTATTACATGCCTCCTACATGCCTCAAACGCCCGTGTGATGTCATTTGTAGGCTTGTAGTCGATTTTCCCGTTCTTAAAAGCAAAAAAATAATAGTTAGACCCACCAATTCACTATACAAGCCTACAAATGAATGTCTCCCAAGATGTTTGAGGCTTGTAGACCCTATGTAGTTTTCAAAGTTGGGATATCTACAAAGCATCCGCTAAACATCTATCAGGCTACAGAGTAATCGTAAAACTTACGCTTACTTCTCATGACAACCGATTACACTGTCATCCGGCTCCGCGCGTTATTGACACATGACAGATTAAATAGATGACAGATTAGCTAATCTAAGCGAATTAGTGTCTAAATTAGCTGACAGCTAAGCTAATCAGTGATATGCTTATAGCATGAAGTTAAGCGAATCCCTGGGAGGGACAAACACTATGAACCGTCGAATCACTTATGAAATAGTTTTGCTTGGTGGCAAGTTGCCTAATGGTCGCCAAAATATGCTAGTGACTGACAAGGGCAACAACTTCACTAATAAAGCCAAAGCTCTAAAAGCGGCCAAAGAGACAGCTGCTAAATATGGTTGCACTCAGTTCGAGTTGACCAGATGGGAAGCTAAATATGCTCACTCTATTTCATTCTCTGATACATGCACCATCACCACTTATAGCTATTATGAGAGCGTCAAAAACATAACTGCTTGGTGGAATGAAGACAAAGATTATCCGGCTCGCAAAGTAGCAGTTTAAGCCAGCTCCAACAATTGAATAACTCATCAGCCCGGGTCAAGCTGGGTTTTTGAGGTGTAACCCTGGGAGGGAAACGCAATGCCTAGAACTTTGAACTTAAACTCACTTGCTGACCTGGAGCTATTGCGCCAGGCGATGATTGATTGGCTTCGCGAACAATTGAGACCTAGCAATCCCTTGCATGATGAAATCTACGAATGGAGCACTCCATACTTAGCCAAGCAAATTAACTGGTGGTATGAAGGCGGCCTTCGCGCGTTTGTTGAAGCGGACCCAGAATTGAGCTTAGCCTGCTAAGCGTATCGACTAGTTAATTAAGCGTATCAACCACAACATAAGGATTAACCACAATGGCTAAAGTAAAAGACTACAAAAACGCTACTGTTTGCGACCTGGTAACAGTGACTGTTAGCCACACTGGCTTGAAGTCTAAGTTTTCAGGCATTGCTGACAAGCAATGGGCTTCACTCATATCAGATGGAAGCTGGGGACTAAACCGTCAAGAGCTTGAGAAGCAGTTGACTAGACCAGGCGCAAAAGTTCCAGCTTGGATAAAAGACCAAATGCTTAAACCCTTGCACGATACTGATATCAAGATAGAATCCGTCGCTGACCCTAGCAAAGCAGTACCCGTAGAATTAGCCAAAGTCTTGGCACCATTGCTCTTTAGTGCGGGTACGCTTCAATGCCGTTTTGACCGAGGGATTAATGATATCTCGGTATATGCGAATGTTCACTTTGTCAAACTTTGTCAGGATATTTTCCCACAAGGTATCTGGCACATGACCAAAGGCGCTCCACTAAAGCCGTTAATGCTCATGTTTGAGGGCACCTTGTTAGCTGTAGTAATGCCGCTTCAACAAAAAGTAAAAGACGCTGATTTAGCATCAGGCTTTTATCGTGAAGCACCACAAGTTGAAGCGCCTAAAGCGGTTGAAAGTGACTGGGCGCCCAAAGGAGTAGCTACTAATTTTCAAGCCAAGACTAAAGGCTCCAATAGTAGCGTGATGGTCGCTCCTAAGAAAGTACTGATACCGTTCGACCAGTTGGAGGAGGCTATTAAGTCAGGTGATTATTTAGGCTTCTGTCTAGCTTGTGGCAATGAGCAAGAAGGATGTGAGCCTGATGCTGAAAAGTACGAATGTGAATCATGTGAAGCTCATGAAGTCTATGGCGCTGAAACTGTATTGATAATGGGTCGCCACACTTAAGCCACCACGCGCGGGGCAGGCTTTTGCTTGCCCCGCTAAGCGAATCAATTAATAACTAATCGAATTAAGAGGATTAACCACAATGAAAATAACCCAAATAATCAAAGACATTGTTGACACTAAATCAGCTTGCATGATTCGCAAACGTAAGGGTGAGCACGTCAAAGGCTCCGATTATGAATATGACGTAAAGCCGCTTTTGACCGGCAATAAGCGTAAAGGTTGGATTATTTTAGACCTGACTACCGCTAATGCAATGCTCACTGTTTACAACGCTATCAAGCCAGAAAATCAAGCCAAGTTCAACCAATTGCATGTACTAACACTGGTCGATTTTACTTGGAAACATTGCAGCTAGATTAGACGTGCCCGTATAAGCGAATCAATTAATAACTAATCGAATTAAGAGGATTAACCACAATGAATTATGCACACCTTGAGAAGCTAATCGCCCGCATTAAGGAGCGACCTACAAATAATGTCAACCTAGATACGTTTTTGAGCTTCAGAAATACAGCCGCGCAAGTTGCAGTTGTTTCTTATGAACTAGAAACTAGTCGCCCGTCTGAATGTGGGGCAGTTGGTTGCATTGCTGGCTATGCTGCAACTTTATCTAATGATTTAGCGATAGATGCTCTAACCGGCGTTATGTTCATAACCACGGCGCTAAATTATCTCGGTATCTCAGGAACCGAGGCTGAAGATTTATTCCACAGTATCAATATTTGGGAAGAAGTCTATTTCAATGATGACCACCAAAAAGTAGCGCTAACTCGTTTGTACTTTCTCAGCAAAAACGGTTATTTCGATGCTGACCAATTCAGACATGCAGTAATGCGCGGCGAATTTTAACTCAGCCGCGATCCGGTTTTTTCACAACTATTTAAGAGGACACTAAAATGACTGAGATTCAAACGAAGCTTACTTACGCTAATCCCCGCAAGTCAGTACTCATCGACAATTGGCCAGCTGGTGGCAAGCAAGTTACTGCTTTCTTTTCTGTTGAGAAAGGCAAGGGCAATTTAGAGAGGGCTGTGCGGGTTACCAGCAAGCCTTGCGACTCGAAAGTGTTCAATACCCCTAAGAAACTAACTTATGCCCGCAAAGTGGCGTATGTCGATGGCTCAGACGGTCGTTTGTACATTCTCGAACTAGCCGCTAACTACAATTTTGTAACCGTTATGCGCGGCACGTTTGACTATAACCAGGAGACTATTCACTCAGACGACGAACGCCACCCGGCGCTAATCGCCATGCTGCAGGAGCTTGGCTAATGGAAATAATCATTTTCAATATGTGTCTATTTGGTCTTGGCTTTGCAGGCTTTGAGCTGCTTAGCAAATTTATGGAGATTGACGATTGAAAGATTTTCTAAGATTTAGCATCGCGCTTTGCTTCACTGTAACTCTTGTCGGAGTTCTTTATAAGCCAGCGATTCAGCAACTTTGTTGGAATGACTGTATTGACGATAGTACAGCTGAAAACTTGGTAGACACTTTTAACCACATTTATGGGAGATGAACATGAACGAGATACCGCAAATTTCAACTAGAATCCGCCTTGATTCAGTTGAGTTAGGTGTACAGACGGCGCTATTTGGTTGGTTCGACAAGCACAACGAAGAAATAAAAGTCATGATTGCTGAGCATTTTGCTGCTTGCGATGTTGCTGGACTGATTAACCGCGAAGTTGATATTCAGCTGAGAGATTCAATCAAGCGTGGTGTCGAGAAAGCACTAAGGTACAACTCTGTCCTGGCTAATCACATTGGCGAGCTGGTATCAGAATCAGTCCTTGAGAAACTTAAGGAGCGTGAATCATGAGTGAGCATGAATGCGCGCGATGCGGCCAGACGATTGAATCAGTAAATGACTACTGCGAATCATGCGAAGCCATTGAAAACGAAAAATGGGACGACCAGGACGAAGCGGTTACCCATGAGTTGCGCACGGCGCGGGGGTACTAATGCCAATTAAAATACCAGAGCACAAGATTTTAGCTGAAGGCAAAGTAGAAACTGTAAGAGCAGAATTTGGCGACACTGTTACGTACGATTCACTTGGCGATTTTATCCAAAGTGCGGTGCTCGGTTTCTGTAATTGCGGTATGCCTGACGACAGTTTGTCGTTTATCCTGGGCGGACTTCGCTTACTAAATGAAAAGTGTGGCGATAGCGATGACCGCAAAAATTGGAACAACTGGTATTCAGCCCACCGCGAAAGATGTACCGAGCATTTTAAGACAGGCGAAGCTGAATATTTTTTCTATTACTGGGCTGACAAAGAGGGGTTAACTGAACATGGGGGTTCAGTGCCAGGTTGGTTAGACTCATCCGGCGAGAAACTTTTAGAGCTGTTAGAGCTGTGGGATAAAGAAGAGGACGACGAAGAGTAATGCTTTCAAAATATGTAATCATCGAAAATTTGGAGGGTTTCAATCAATACCTTGATGTGGTTGAAAAAACTGTTAAACGTCATGAGGGCAAACTTATAGAGCTAAGCCTTTTCAAGCGTCAAGACCAAATAGGAGTATGCGGCGCTCGGGCGGTATTCACTGACAAAGATGGGCGCAGAATGTATGTGTCAGGGACTTGGTTTTTTGATGACGCTTATTTAGGAGCGTTTCAAAAAAGACTAGATGAATTTATGGAGCAAAGAAAGTGAGTCTTATATCTATTACTGATTTATCAAAGCAAACTGGTATCGAAGCTAGTCACATATCGCACTTAATCCGGCGCGGCATATTGCCGCAAGGAAAGAAAGAAGGCCGGTTTACTTTTCTACCTGAAGCTGAGGCAAAATTGATTCTAGCTACTCACGCTCCTGGTGAGCATTGGGTAAAAGGTAGAAAGCGCGTTAAACCTTGGTGGAAAAAACTTGTCTAGTGTCGCGGAGCTAAGCAGACGCTATTAGTAGCGTCTTGCTTGCTACGCTAATCTAAGCTAATCTGAATAACCCTTTCAACCACAACAAAAGAGATTCTTTAATGGCGAGCCCACAACCCGCTTGTGCTTATTTTCCCCTCGTTCCAGGGGCTAAAACTCCAATGATTCCGGCCTGGCAAGTTGTGGTGCCCGGCCAGTACCAAGCTGTGGGCAGTTACGGCGAGGCCCTGACTGCTCACGATTTGGTTCTTGACGCTGACCCAAGGAACTACCCACCAGGCCGCGACGTTCTCGGAGAGATTCTAGCCAAGTGGCCTGATATCTTGCCCACTCGAACAGTCAGAACGCCATCAGGTGGTATTCATCTATATACGACTAAAGACCCCTCAATTGAACTACGCAAAATTCAGTCGGCTTACCCCGGCGTAGATTTTTTGTCCAAAGGGCATTACGCAGTCGGACCAGGTTCGCAAACTATTGCAGGCGTTTATAAGCTCGAAATTGACGCTGAACGACGCCTAACCCCTCAATCTTTTATAGACTCGCTAGAACGCGCTGCAAGTGCCTCAGTTAACGGTTCTACTGTTAGCTTAGATAATCGAGAGCCATTTCTAGCAATGGTCAAAATTGCTGACCCGCCCGTCAAAGGTTCCAGGGGCATCACGTCTTACAAATTGGCCGCCAAAGGTTATGACTTAGCGCTGCCTCTTGAAGAGGTCTACGCAATTTTGCGCGACTGGTGGAATCCGCGAGGATTGCCACCACAAACAGACTCAGAGTTGTTTACTCAATGCGAGCGGGCCTACAAATACGCAAAGAATGCTTTTGGTTCTAACACTGCCGCCGCAAAGTTCACGCCAGACATGGCGGTCGTGCCATTCATGATTAAGTCGGCACCTGAAAAAGTTACGCCGCTCCAAGAGTTCAAGGACGATAAGCTTTTGGCTAAGCTAATCCCCGGCGACTTCTCGACGGACAAGCACGGCAATGTTCTGAAAACAGAAGCTAACGCAGTCTGCGCCCTGGTGACTCATTCAGATTGGAAAGGCCGGTTTAAGTTCAATCAGTTTGCGCATGAGCGGGAGATTCACGGCCGTATGCCTTGGAAGCGTGACGGCGATGTTTCTATCGATAAGCATGAGTACGCAGCTATCAGCTTGTGGTTCTCAACAGTTATGAAACTTGAGATACCAGCGGCGACTATCAAGAATGCTGTCTATTCTGCCTGTGCTCAGAATGTTTACCACCCGGTAAAGGACTACTTCAACAGTATTCAGTGGGATGGAGTACCGCGACTAGACACGATGCTGCGCGACACTCTTGGATGCGAAGACACACCGCTAAGCCGTGCTCAATCCAAATGTACGATGATGGGCATAGTAAAACGTGTCTGGGAGCCCGGCTGTAAATACGACCAGGTTCTAGTCCTCGAAGGCCCGCAAGGTATCAAAAAATCGACCTGGATTAAAACGCTTGCCCGGCAATGGTACTCAAGCGGAGCACTGCACCGGGGCGATAAAGATAGTTTCCAAAATTTGCGCGGGCGCCTGGTGGTTGAACTACCAGAAATTAACTCGACTCTCTCACTCCAAGATTTCAACTGGCTAAAAGGCGTTATTTCAGATGCTTCTGATACTTACCGAGCGTCTTATGGCGAGACTTCAAAGACGATACCGAGAGAGTCAGTATTTATCGGCACAATTAATCAGACAGTCGGCCACGGTTATTTGAAAGACGAAGAAAACCGGCGCTTCTGGCCAGTTCTAGCTAAGCGCGTCAATATTGAATTGCTAGAGAGAAACCTAGACCAATACTACGCTGAGGCTGTGCACAGATACAAAGCCGGGGAAGAGTGTTTCATATCTGACCCAACACTTATCAAAGCGGCCAAAAAAGAACAAGACGCCCGTAAAGAGCGCGACCCAATCCAAGAGATGGTCGAAGACTGGTGCAGCAAGCGCGAGTCGTTCAAAAAGTTAGAGCTACTCTACGCGCTTGGATACGACGGCAAGATAAAGCAAATGGATGATAGGCGAATAAACAAAGTTTTGCGCAACTTAGGTTGGTACTTCAACGCAGGAATCAACCTTTGGCAGAAAGAAGTAGAAATTGACTGGACCGGACTAATCTAACCCTGGGAGGGATTTATGAGTTTTTTAGATGAAGTTCTACGCGAGCTAAAAGGGAGACGAAGAGATATTGATAGGGCAGTTACTGACCTTGAAAATGAGATTCAAGACCGCGACGAAAAAACCGCACGAATCAAAGAGCAACGCGAGCTGATTGAGGAGCTGATGGCGGCCAGGACTGCGCCACTTGAAACCCCTACAGAAAGCCCCAAATATATTGTCGGACTCGACTTAGCCAGATGCGCTGATATGACAGTTGTGCAAAATGGAAACGAACAATTTTTCTATTCAACTTCCACTGACCGCAATACGATTTACGAAGAGTTTCAAAACTGGATAGAGCTGCAACCTAGCCCGCTGCAAGAGCGAGCACCGGAGCCGCCACCAGAAGCGCGCCAACACGATAAGTTTGGCACGTTCAAATATGTAAACGGGAAAATGGTGCGGGTTTGCAAATGCGAACTTTGCAAAAAGCGAGGCATAGCTAATGGCTAATTTAGTTGAAGATGATGATTTACGCGAAGCGCTCAGAAGCATCGACCAAATTGTCGGCACGAAGTATCGCGACCTGGCAATTAAACAGGCTCGGGAAGATAAACACCAATTGCAAATCACGGGCACTTGCCGCAGATGCAGTTATGTTGCTCACGCTGAAGTAAGAATCGCTCCTGGTTTTGGAGAGCGAATCATTTTAGATTTTTTGAAAAAAGTTCAGATGCACGATGATACGCATTTGATAGTTTTACCTGGGAGAAAATAATGCTCTGTTCAACTTGGCTTAATCAAGTCAAACCAGAAAAACATACATTCTCATGAAGCCGTGTGGCTAATGGGCGACAGTTAATTAGCAATTTCAAGGTAAAGATTATGGCGGTAGATAGATGCGTAGTGTGCAGCGGCGAAGGCAAGACTTACGAAGACTGCAACGGTTGGCCGAAATGCTGTAGTTATTCATGTGATTACTGCAAAGGAAAAGGATATATGAAACAGACATTAGAAGAAGTGATTGAGGCTTTATACGTAAGTGAGGTTAATGCACAGATACAGTGGTGCTGGGATGGTGGTTTTGATGTTTCAATTGGCAACACTAGCGTCTCAGGTTATGGCTTTGCGCGTAATGCCGCTGCTGAAGCCAATTTTAAAACCGCTGCCGAGGTAACTGAATGGCTTACCGAAACAGCTATAAAGCTCTACCCGAAATCACTGTTTGCAATAGAGCGCGAACCGGCGACCACTTAATTACAAATCAAAAGGAGGGATAATGCGCTGTTCAAAAACTGATAATTTCAATTTACCGTTTCAAGGCGCGCCAGTAGTGGCGCAGTGCGAAAAGCCAGAAGGTCATGACGACGAACACTATGATTCTAAGTATGGTGTGAAGTGGCAAACAAAAAATCCTGAAGCTGAAAAGCTACATTCATTCAGAGTCAAACGCGACAACATTCTGCAAGAAGCTGACCGCATTACCAGCGGTGATAGACGTAAAGAGTATGGCAGCGTCAAACAATCCTTTGGAACAATTGCGCGGTTGTGGTCAACAGTGCTTGGCTTCCAAGTTACACCAATGCAAGTCGCACTGTGCATGATTCAGCTGAAAGTTGCGCGCCAGATGAACGGCCACAAGCGCGATAGCTTGGTTGATATCGCAGGCTACGCTCGCACTGCTGAGATGTTAGAAGAGTAATGCCACTTTACCCCTACCAGGAACAAGGCGTTAAACATCTGCTTAGTATGCCGTTTGGGAAGCCTCACGCGCTGCTTGCTGATGCTCCTGGTACTGGTAAGACCATCATGACGATTGAGGCCGCTAAACGAGCCGGATGCACCAATGGCATTATTATGTGCCCCGCCATTATTAAAGAACAGTGGCGCGATGAGATGCTTGAATGGGAGCTATGTGGCGAGGATGAAATTCAAGTCGCATATGGTCACGATTGGAAGATGAATAATCGACCTTGGGTAGTCATCAATTACGACCTGGTTCGACAGCCAAATATTCGCCAGCAATTGGCGGGTAAAGATTGGCACATGCTAGCGATGGATGAGGCCCACAGGCTGAAAACTCATCGCAGTATTCAGACTCAGGCAGTGTTTCATAAAGATAGCGGTATCGCTAAGCGCTGCTACTGGAAGTGGGCGCTATCGGGGACCATCATCCCAAATAGACCAGTAGAATTTTTCCCGCTTCTGATAACTATGGCGCCGGAAGTTATCCATCCCTGCAAGGATTATCTTTCGTTCTTAGATAGATATTGTGGCGGTAGATATCTTGCAGGCAAAGGCTCAAGCAATGTACCTGAATTAACTGCCCGGTTACAACCTTTCATGCTACGACGTGAACTTCGCGACGTGTGGAAAGAATGCCCGCCATTGGTTGAAAACCAGGTGCTAATCAAGGTGCCATTTGAACAGCATCCTGAATGGGTCGGTTCTGACTTCATGCAAGAAGCTACCGAGCGCCGAGTAGTGGCAGAGGCCAAGATACCGTATATAGTGGCCTACTTGAAACACCGCTTGGAGAATGGAAGCGGCAAGCTGACTTGCTTCACGTACCATCGCGAAGTAATTGAACAGGTTGCCAAAGCTTTACCGCAGTACAACCCAGTAAAAATTTATGGTGGAATTTCTCAAAATATCCGCTTAGCTAATCTAAGCAGATTCACGCAAGACCCTGACTGCCAGCTGTTTCTGGGCCAAATTGGAAGCGCAGGCGAGGGGCTTGACGGATTGCAGAGAGTCTGTGCAGAATACATATATGCCGAGCCTGAATGGTCTCCCGGGAGAGAGGACCAAGCTGGACGGAGAATTTTACGCTTAGGACAAACTAGAACGGTTTTTGAAACGACTCTGCTCGCCGCCGGGTCGTATGAAGAAGTCATCTATAACGCGAATAAGCGCAAACGTAGAGTAATCAATATTATTTGTAAGCCCAATGGAGGGGATTTTGTCATGCCTTATGAAGATGATGTTAAGCGTATCGCCAACAGCTTTGAGCGTATCGCAACTTGTTTAGAGGTTTTGCGACCAGTGGGGGAGTTTCTAGCTCACTCAATACTAGAAAGCGCTCAAGCTCAAGGCGTTGGAAGTTTCGCACCGCCCGCCGCGCCAGTAGCGCCAGTAGCACCGCCAAGCAACGTAGTACCAATGGTAGCGCCACAGGCGCCAGCATTGCCGGCTACTCCATCGCTACCTGCCCCGGTTGCTCAGGTCTTGCCCTCTGTTGCAGCTCCTGCAGCTCCATCAGTTGTACCGAGTGGACAAGAAGCTGTGCCCACACCTCCACCGGTTGCCCCAGTTGCCGCCGATACCGATAAATCAGCGTTCGAGCAGTCAGTTATTCAAAAGCTGACAGCGCTTGGACAAAATGCACCAGCTAAGCTGACCGAGCTTAACAAGGCATTTGGTATCGAGCGCCTTGGTTTGCTACCAGCTGAGCACCGCGCCAACTTTACGGCTCACGTAGATTACGCGGTTCAAACAGCGACCGCCAGCTAATTGGAAGTCAAAGTAATAGTACCCAAGGGTCACGGCATCTCATGCGTACTTAATGGAATATGCCGACACGGAGTAACAATGACAGCTATAGCGATTAAAGACCTACCAAGAATCACGGACGCAGCACCTGAAGCGCTTGACGAAAGCGTAAAAGAGCTATTCACCTACCATGCCTGGTCTGTTGAACAGATTGAGAAAGGCCAAAAAGTTAAGAACGCTTTGGCTGAAGCTTATAAAGCGATTCTGCTAAACGTTCCTTCTAGCCCAAGCAGAACAAGAGCGCTGAACTGCTTAACTGATGCTCGGATGCTAGCTAACGCTTCGATTAGCTTTAACGGCGAAGTCTAAGTACTCGAAGGTTCAGCCACAGTCCTTCAATCAAAAAACGGTGGCATATGGGCGAGTCTGGGACAGGGGCTAACGGTGCCGAAAGGTTGACAGCGTCTAGGGGTTCGATTCCCCACCAGCCCGCATTTTTAACTGGGAGAGCATTATGAGCGAGCATTACAAAATTGGTGGCAGCACCATCAAACGGACCGAAATTTGTCCTGGTAGCGTAGCGGCGATTGCTGAGCTACCGTTCAAG